>Ga0247611_10001617_pt1 | contig 39738 bp, 31 predicted proteins | sample 177DNAGHGhighgp2_FD_192422 | JGI IMG/M metagenome (GOLD analysis project Ga0247611, IMG submission 192422) | Sheep rumen microbial communities from Palmerston North, Manawatu-Wanganui, New Zealand - 1770 DNA GHGhigh gp2 | ecosystem: Host-associated > Mammals > Digestive system > Stomach > Rumen... | reverse complement strand
TTGGAGAGCCCTTGATGCCATAGGCTTTCTGGAGAATACCCTTACGAAGGTTTGAAATGTAGGCTTCTTCCCTACCCATAAGTTTACTGATGGCTGCTGGTTTGAAATGACAACGGATCAATAGGCATACTTCATATTCAATCGGACGCAAAGTTTGACGGGAGTTTATTCCAGTATAGAAATTTGGGATGAGTACATTCACCAACTTACGTAATTCTCGCATTTGTCCCTGTGTTGCTGCCTGCACTGGATTGGATTGTAAAAGACTCGTCAGTTCTTTTGTGATGCTGGCATTAACTAAACTGTCCTCCAAGTTTGCATGGTCTCTGCCTGACTGATTCTGAAGGGATTGGGCTAATTTTGCTTGCAGACTTTCCACCTCTTTACTTTTCTTCTGGATAAGGTCTGAAGCATTCTCGTTCTTTTCCTGCAACTCCATTAAGTCTGACTGAGCTTGCTCCAATTGGGTCTGTGTTTGATGATATTGAATTTCCTTCAGTTGTTGTTTCGTTCTATTATGACGATACCACAGCCAAGCAATCACACTTCCGAATATGAGAACTGCAACGATAACTATTATCAGGAAGAAAATGGTATAATAGGCTTTTTGGGCCTCACGGGCTTTTTCTTCTGCTTTCTGTTTATGATGGTTATAGTTATACGATGCCCGCAACTTCTGGATGTTCTGCATCTCTGAGAGAGAATAGGCAGAATCGTTTAGGATATAGCCTAAATTGGCATACTTAGCGATGGAATCGGAGATTTTCTTCTTTTCGTAGAGTTCTTGCAAGCCTTTGCAACCAGCAATTTGATTATTCAAATCCTTACCATCTCGCAGTTCTTTCCTGAACATATATTCAGCAGAATCCAATTGGTTGGTAGCCAAATAATAATTACCTTTTATATAATAGTATATTTCATGCCCCTTAGATATGCTGTCATTTATGAAATACAACCCTGAATTAGATTCATATTCGTCAATACATTGTTTTGACTTTTCTATCTCATTCATTTGTGTTAAAGGTAGAATTGCTCTTCCTTTCATTTGACTTGATCTGTCCTTTTTTCCTATATTATCGAATAAAAGAGAAGAATTTTCACATATATAAATTACAGAATCTGGCTTTTTTAGATATGAATAAGCCTCTGTCTGGGCAGCAAAACATTCTATAGCCTGTAGTGTATCCTCAGCTTTCCAAGCATAATATTCTGCTAAATTGTAATATAACAACTCACTGCGTGGTTGAACCTGTAAATTATAAATCACGGCACTCTGTGCATGAATTCTACTCAATACTTTATAGTCACAGTCCGCAGACGTGGTATCTGCACAATCTGCAGCCTCCAAGTAAGTTTCCAGCGCGCGCGGCAGTTCTCCTAAATGATAATAGGTACGCCCGAGCATATATTTGGCGCGCATGCGCTCGTTGGCATCACCGTGTCTGTCGAAATACTCAACAAGGTCTTCGGCCAGCGAATCGTTCAACAGTTTCTCACCAGCACGGTTCTGCTGCTCCAGTTTTTCTAGATGCTGGCGCATCTGCACACCATCACCTGTGCAACCCATCATCAGCAATAGGACGCATAGGCACAAATGGCAAAGTAACAATCCTTTTCTCATTCAGACTGCAAAGGTACTCCCTTTTTTACTCAACCTTAAAAAAGATCGTGTATTCCTTCGTTTCCTGTCCCTCTACATCCAGAACGAATGTTGTATAATAATCCCCGACAGGAAGTGGATCCCTTTCCCACTTTTGTTGCCAGACATGCTGTTCGCCAGGAGCAATCGACAAGCTGCGCAATATCTCTTCCATATAAGTGTAAGCACAATTAACATATTGGCTGTCTGAAGTATATACTATATATGCACTCTTTATTAGTTCATTCTCATCGCAAATGGAATATGCTCCATCTCCATCATTATTGACGATGAGATTAAAAATAATATCCTCACCATACCCAAATGCAGTCGTATTCTCGCCTTTTTCGTTTGTTAAGAAATAATCGGCACTTAGCATATAAGAACCTTCATCGGTCTCCTCTCCCCCATTTGTCACCTCCGGTTCTTCCGAAGGTCCCTCTGAAGTTCCTGTTCCTTGTGGATGATCCGGAGTCTTTGGGGGGGCAATCACCTTATTGACCTCATCACCATTTCCACACCCTGTTGCCCCAATGCTCAGCAATAGTGCACTTACTAAATAAAAAAAACACTTTTTCATAACGTCTGCTTTTTACCAATTACTTTGCAAATATACGACAAAACCTACATAGATACAAATTTTATCTTAGTTTTCTGATTCAATTAGTAGAATTTCACCAATATTTGTTTTTTGTGACTCACAAAAGTATGAAGTTATCGATACCATCGCAAAGGATTCCAACGTTAATAAACTATTCAGGAATCAGAGTTGGTAACTACTCAGCACCTTACGACATGAGTAGTTCTAGAAAAAAGGAGCCTCGTTGTGTGAGGCTCCCTTTTTATCGTTATGCTATCTGGGATCTTAGAAGAAGAGGTAGCGGTTGTCTACGACATTGGCCTTCTGATAGAGCTCCTGGATGAAGCGGCTGGCTGCCTGGACTGCCTGCTGCTTGAGCATCTGCTCGGTAGCCTTCTCGTCGTACTTCACGCCTTCTCGATTGGCCTTCTTGAGAACCTTGAAGAGGTAGGCACCGCCGTTACCCTTGACGAGGCTCTTGCTGAAGTCACCCTGCTTGCTGGCAGCGATGGCACCTGAAAGGGCTGGCTCGCTGGCACCAGTAGCCTGCACGAAGACAGGTGCTGAGAAGGTGACCTGATTGACTGAGTCGATGCGGGCACCCTTTGCCTTAGCAGCCTCGATGTCGGCTACACCAGCAAACTTGGCCTTGATCTGCTCGAACTTCTTGTCGCGGAGAACCTCGCTCTTCACCATCTCCTTCACGGCGTCGAGTGAACGATAGCCTACGGGGTGAATGCCTGTGAGGGCTACAACGAGCAGGTTGTCGTTATTGCCACACTCGTAAAGCGGACTCACCTCACCATCCTTGGCGTCGAAGATCCACTTCATAGCCTCGCGGGTAGAACGCAGACCGACTACGTTGTGCTCTGAATTGAAGAGATCCTTACGCTCCTGAACTCTGAAGCCGAACTTAGCAGCGTTCTTCTCCAGGTCGGCAAGCGTCTTGTTCTCGCTTACATACTGGCTGAACTTGTTGTATGCCTCTGAATAAGTATCCTTAGAGAAATCGATGGTGTGCTTGATGACGGCAACGTCGTACTTCTCGACCATAGCCTTGCGGGCTGTTACCTGCAGCACGATGTTACCCTGAGAGAACTCAAGGTTCTTCAGCTCGTTGACACCAAGGGTATTGATAGAGTTGAGGTAGTTCTTCGACTCCTCGTCCATCGTGTTGGAGTTCTCATACATCGCAGAGGTGAGCCACTGCTTCTGGGCTGTCTGACCATACTTCTTGGCAATCTCCTCGAAGTCGGCACCAGCCTTGAGGGCGGTGTAAATGCTGTCGGCTGTCTTGCGGGCTGCCTCCACAGTCTCGCCGCCAACCTGGATCTGACGATACTCGATGCTATCGGGCATCATGGTCTTTGAGATAAGCTTCACAACGTTGAGGGTATTGTCGAACTTGGTCTCGAAGGGAGCAGTTGTCTGACCAACAGACATTGAGTCGAGCTTAGCGGCGATATCAGAGGGATAAGCGCGCTTGGTGGCTGCGATGCCTGTATAGGGGAACTGCGACTGAGCCTTGCGAACCACCTCGGCAGGAGTTGCACCGCTCTGCAGCTTGTTTGAAGCATCCTGCATGGTGGTCATCAGCGCCTTGCGGTCAGCAGCTGAAGCTACAACCTGATAGCTAACGTACTTGATGTCGCGGGTCTCAACGGTCTGCTTGTACATCTCCTTCTGCTCGTCGTACTTAGCCTTGAGCTCCTTCTCGTCGATCTTCACATCATTGTCGTTGATGGTATTATAGGCGATAGAGGCAAGCAGTACGTCGCTCTCCTGATTCTGTCCCTCGAAGGCCATCTTGGCAGATACAGGGTTGGTGAGCATCGCGTTGGCGATGAGTGCCTGATACTTCTGGGCGAGTGTCTGCTGACGGAGCTGCTTCTCGATGAACTGCCAGTACTTGTAGATTCTCTGATATGACTCAGCCATCTGGGGGTTGCTAGCGTTCTTCTTATAGTCGGCCAGAAACTTCGTGAGCATAGTGACATCGAAGCGGCCTGTCTGCTGATTGACGAACGGTGTGCGCATCAGCATGGGATTGGTACCCTCCTTCATCATGTTCTGGAGTTCCTCGTCGGTAACGGTCAAGCCAATCTTGTCGGCCTCGCTCTTGACGATCTGTTCATTGACGAAGGAATTCCAAACCTCGTCCTTGATGCTGTTGAGCTGCTCCTCTGAGAGATTGTCAACACCCTGTGACATCTTGACGACTTCCTGATACTCGTCGACCAGAGCCTGGAACTCCTGCACGTTAATTTTGTTACCTAACACCTCGCCTATCTGCTGGCGCTGCTGGTTCTTGGTTGCTTCACAAGAACGGAACGCTTCTTCTGCAATGAAGGCGAAAAGGCCAAGACCGATGATAATCACCAGTGCAACGCCTCTCTTTCTGATTTTACCTAATGCTGCCATTTTGTTTATTATTTTTATTTATTTTGTTCTGTTAATTTGGTTCTTGCACACAAATCGGGCACAAAATTACAAAATTTGTTGGAAACGGAGAAATTTTTCAGCAAAAAACCGCTTATTCCGTGACCTTTAGGCGCACAAGTTCTATTTTTGTCGCTGTATTCTTGATTATTTTGAATTCAAAGTTGCCAATCTGTATGATTTCATTCAATTTCGGGAACGACTGATACTCATGCAGGATGAGACCGCCGAGTGTCATATAGTCATCACTCTCAGGGAGCGAAAGTCCGAACAATTCGTTGACTTTTTCAATCTCCAACCGGGCTGAGATGATATATTCGCGATCGCCTATCTGCTTGGCGACATACTTGTGATTGTCGTGCTCGTCCTCAATCTCGCCTGTAATCTCCTCCATCACGTCCTCAAGGGATACGAGGCCGCTCGTGCCGCCAAACTCATCGACGACGACGGCCAACGAGCGTTTCTGTTGCATCAGCATCTTCATCAACTTCGAGGCAAGCATCGTCTCGGGCACAAAGCTGATGCTGCGCACGAGATCGGGCTTCAGCGCAGACAACAAGGCATCGGGGGCAGCATCGGCAGGGATACGGAACATATCGCTGGAATGGATATAGCCTACGACGTGATCGATATCCTCGTGATAGACAATAATCTTGCTGTGGCCGCTCTCGATAAGCACTTGCTTCAGTGTTTCGAGGGTCGCCGTATCTTCAACGGCATCGATCTCGGTTCGGGGCACCATACAGTCGCGCACCTTCGTCTCTGAGAAATCAAGGGCATTCTGGAAGATCTTCACCTCTTCGCCTATATCGTCCTGATTGTCGGCATTGTCGATGCTCGTCTGTACCAGATAGTCGAGGTCGACTTTGGTAAATTCCCGTTCCTCAACATTCTTATCCATCTTGACGCCGATGATGCGCAGCAGGCCTTTGGACAGTAATGTCGCGAAACGGGCTATCGGATAGAGCACCACGTAGCAGACGTATGCCGGTACGGCAAAGAAGGTGAGCATCGTGTTGGGATTATTCTTGAATATCGTCTTCGGGATAAACTCGCCCGTAAAGAGCACCACCAAGGTAGAAAGCAACGTATCGGCGGTAACCCGCAGGCCGTCGCTTAACGGATAGAATAAGGTGGCATCGAATATCTTGGCGAAGAGGATACCATAGATGACCAGCGCAATATTGTTGCCCACCAACATGGTGGATACGAAGTTGTTGGGATGCTGGTAGAAGAGTGCGATGGCTTTCTGTGCAAGGCCGTTTTTCTCGCGATCCATCTCTGCCAGCAGACGGTTACTCGACACGAAGGCAATCTCCATACCTGAGAAAAAGGCGGAGAAGATCATCGATATCAGCAAACCTATGATAAGTGTTATCATCCTTAATTATTCAGTTTATATGTCGGATTTCCGATGCTTTTGTGCCTGTGGGCGCATGAACTGAGGCTCCTGGCTGATGGTGTCGGCAGGATTCGTCTGCGGCTTCTCCTCCTCCCTGTTCTCGCCAGTCATGTCTTCGCGTTCGAAGGAGCCCTTGGAGTTGCTGACCGTATAATGGCGCATCTGCTCATCGCTGAGAAAGCGGGTGCCCTCCATCGAGCGTTCAGGGGTAGTAACCTTAGAGAACACATTAGAATAGAGTTCGTGCTTGATGCCGTCCCAGAACAGTTCCTCGCTCTGGTAGATGAGCCCGTTCATGATGTTGCGGATGCGGACTCTGCCGCGCAGATGCCAGAGCTTCTTCTGATCATAATACCACGCCGTATCCGCCTGGATATAAGCCTGAACGTGGAATTTCTCGTCGAACTGTTCGAAAAACACGCCTTTCTCAAAAGACCAGCGCGAGGGATTCTTGATAACGTTGACATCCCAGCGCTCGGTGACAATCCGGTATTTGATGATACCAGAATCGCTGATGAGCGTATTGACACCATACGAGGTCATCATCGACACGGAGTCGCGGTCGTGAATGGCGGGAGCGGTATGCTCCTTCACATCCGTACATGACAAGAAGAAAGCAAAATGGCCTACCACAAGCAGGGAAACGGCTTTCCGCCTCCCGATCTTGCCTACATGCCAACTATTCTTCGTCATCTTGAATACTCTCGTATTATTCAACCTTCCACTTGGCGAACCATCGTTCGTTGAACGTCAAGCCGATATTGATACGGAAAGTGTTCTCCTTAATGAGTTCATCAGCAGAACGACGCTGCCACTGGACACTGATATTCAACACCGAACGGTTGTTATAGCCATTGACAATAGGCACACCGATACCAAGGCTTGCGTGGAAATCCTTGGGGCCGTCTTTACCATTTATATAATAATAAGGTGTAGTGAAGCCTGCACCTATGCGGTAAGTCATACGGTGGAGGAAGTTGCGGCTCATATATCTGGGTATCCACTCGCCACCAACATTCAGACTATAGCTGTCCTTCAGCAGTCCGCTCTTCAGCACGAAATCGGCGCCGTCGTCGGTCGCATCATAGTTAGGATAATCAATAGAGCCCCACTTCTGCATCTGAAAATCAGCCCCAACGCGGAATACGTTTGTGCGACGATAGGCCACACCTACGCCAAACGTGGTGGGCAGAGAGAGACCGTCGGTAATCTCATAGACCGTAGAATCGCTTTTCTGCTGAATCGTGTTCTTACTCATCACAGTGCAAGTGGGATCTGACTTCAGGTTATGGCCTACACCCAACGTGGCACCGATTGTGAGGAAATCGCTATTCTTCTTGCCTATAGGCTGGTCATATTGGATACCGAAATCGAGTTTATAGTTGTAGGTCGTTGAAGAATACTCCTTTGCCAGCGAGTTGAAGGAAGTATTGACTGTGCCAATGGACCTGTTGATATCGCCCCAGAGAAACGACGCATTGACACCTACCGACAACGGCTTGAGTATTCTCCATCCGGCACCAAGCAATACCTGATTCAATCCGCCATTTCCCTGATAGTAAATAGGTACGTTCATATCCAGCTCGGGCAGTCTGTCGATGGAAGAATAAGAGTAGCCGACATTAGAGTACGGCAGCACCCCCACAGAGACGCCTACATGCTTGTATACACGGAAGAGCGCAGCAACATAGTCGAAGCCACCCGTCTTTGCATTCAGGCGGTTACCATTCTCATTATAATGCGTGATTTGTCCGGAAATGCCAGCATCGACAATCATGCTGAGCGAATCGACAGCAGAATAAGAAGCGGGATTGACGGTGTTGACCTCGTTTCCCTTGCGGAAAGCCAGACCTACGCCGCTCATAGCCTTATTGATTCCTACGCCTTGATCAGACAAGTCGCCAAGACCGTACTGACTATAGGGAGAATTAGTGCCGCTCTGTCCATAAGCACAGACTGAAACCATTGCCGACAAAGCCAGACAACTGAGAAATTTATTCATGTTTTTATCCTAATTATCTATAGAAAATCATTTCAGCGTGCAAAATTATTGAAAAAAATCGAAATAATCGCACTGAAACTGCAAAATATAAGCTATTTTTGCATCGTGAAACATTTAGAAAAGGAATTTAGTACATTTTTAAGTATCATTTTCATGATACTGACGGTTTCTGTAAGAGCCCAGAATACGGCAATGCCGGATTCGGCAGAAACGACAGATCCGATGGATTCGGTGGAGGTCAGCCTCCTCACCTGTTCGCCCCATGAGGAGATTTACAGTCTTTATGGCCACTCGGCCCTGCGCTGGCACGATCTCAGGAATAATACGGATCTCACCTTCAATTGGGGTGTCTTCAACTTCGACAAGCCCTATTTCGTTGCCCGCTTCGTATTCGGACTGACGGATTACGAGTTGGGCGCCTACCCTTACCAGCTGTTTCTGCAGGAATACAAGCGCGTAGGCAGTAGTGTAACGGAACAGGTGCTGAACCTAACGGTCGAAGAGAAGTACCGTCTGTATGATGCACTGAGGGAGAACATGCAGCCCGAAAACAAGATCTATCGCTACAACTACTTCTACGACAACTGTTCGACGCGCCCCAGGGATATCGTTGAAAGATGTATCGAAGGGAAACTGGAATACGCGCCCCGCGAAGATTATAGCCCTTCGTATCGGGAAATGGTACATATCTGTGTGAGAAACCACCCGTGGGCTGCTTTCGGTAATGACTTGCTGCTTGGCGTGCGCGCCGACCTGAAGACCGGTCTTCGGGAGCAGGAGTTCCTGCCCGTGAATCTACTCTACGACTTTGATCGGGCTAAGATTTATGCCAATGGTGAATACCGTCCGTTGGTAAAGGAACGCAGAATGGCCGTGCCGCCAGGCGTTCAGGTGATCGAGCAGGATTTTCCTTTCACTCCAGTGGAGTGTGCCATCGCATTTCTGGCCATTTCGCTCCTGATACTCTTCTATGAGTGGAAACGCAAGAAAACATGCAAATATTGGGATGCACTACTGATGCTCGTTCAGGGATTGGCGGGCTGTGTGCTGTTCGTCATGCTATTCTCACAGCATCCTACCACCAGCACCAATTTGCAGGTGCTACTACTCAACCCTGCCCCACTCTTCTTTATCCCTGCGGTTTTGAGAAGGCGCCAGACGCGTTGGTGGATTGTCCTCTCTACGATGGTCGTACTCTTCTTCATCGGGGGCATTTTCCAGCATTATGCAGAAGGAATGATCATTGTGGCATCATGTTTGCTGCTTAGAGCATTAATCAATTTCAAATTAAAAGCGTGAAGAATCATTACCTGTCAATAACGTTGCTTGCGGTGCTCGGATTTCATGTCGAGGCACAGGCGCAATACGGAACACGACAAGTACCGAAATTGGTCGTAAACATCACGATAGACCAGTTACGAAGCGATTATCTGGAGACTTTTGCGCCACAATATGGTGAAACGGGTTTCAAGAGACTCTTCGCAAATGGTCTGGTTTACGAGAATGCTTCCTACCCCTTTGTGAATCCAGATAAGGCTTCTGCCATCTCTACGATTCTAACGGGTACTACGCCTTTCTATCATAGTATCATCGGGGAACAATGGCTGGATCGCAGTAGTCTGCGGCCAATTGCCTGCACCGAAGATACGCATCAGCTAGGCGTGCCATCACCCGTCAATCTTTCCGTTTCCACACTGGGCGACGAATTGAAAGTATCCACTCAAGGAAAAGCGAAAATTTTTGCCATTTCTCCTTTTTGCGACATGGCCGTTCTCTCAGCCGGCCATACTGCTGACGGTGCTATCTGGCTGAATGAACGTACAGGGCGATGGACTGCATCGCAGTATTACTCGAACATATTAGACATACTTCTGTTGAATTTCAACGAGATAAGGAATTTATCAGGAAAGAAATCGAAGCTTGTTTGGCAACCACTCAACGCGCAGGGAAAGACTGATTTCAAGCATCAATTCAAATCGAACAGAAAGTATCAGGAATACCAGACTTCTGGTTTAATAAATTCAGACATTACGCATCTGGCATTGGATTGTGTTTCCAATCAGTCTCTAGGTGATGATGCGTATACAGATCTGCTGTGTCTGACGTATTATGCCGGACATTTTGACCATCAACCCGTGACAGACTGTCAGCAGGAACTGGAAGATACCTATATACGCTTGGATCAGGAAATAGGCAATCTGATAGACAGTTTGGAGAACAGCGTCGGAAAAGGCGATGTGCTCTTTGTGATTACCAGCACAGGCTCTAGCGATCCCGACGGAGTAGACTATCAGCAGTATCGCATCCCTACAGGCACCTTCTATATCAATCGCACAGCCAATCTTCTCAACATGTATCTGGGTGCCCTTTGGGGACAGGGCAGATATGTGGAGAGCAGTTTCGAGAATCAGTTGTATCTCAACCATAAACTGCTTGAATCCAAACGCATTAGCATGATGGACGCCACCCAGCGCGCACAGGAATTCATTTCCCAGATGGCTGGTGTCAGGAATGTGTTTACCAGTCTGCAACTGCTTAATGCCAGCAATGACTATCTGGCAAAGATACGCAACAGTTTCAATCCACAGCGAAGTGGTGATATTTTGATAGAAGTGGCACCTGGTTGGCATCTGCAGAATGAAGATACCGGTTATGACAAATTGTCACAGGCTTCGGCCACATCCTTCCCCATCATTATTTATGGTGCAAACACGGTTACAGCCCGCGTTCAGACGCCCGTTACCACAGACAGGATAGCACCAACTATAGCTAAGTCTATCCGCATCAGGGCTCCCAATGCTTGTACTGCAGAACCATTGTTCTGAAGTTACAGAACTATGTTCTGAGCATTTTCTTTGGCGGTTACAAATATTTTTTGTACCTTTGCAGCCGTTTTTGTAATAAATCAGATAAACAACATAATTATTATATGAATTTCAATAAGTTTTTGAAGTCGCTGTTTGGTGATAAATCCACCCGCGACATGAAATTAATCCAACCATTTGTGGAACAGGCCAAGGCCGCTGCGGCTAAAGTGCAACCGCTGGATAACGATGCACTCCGTCAGCGCACCAAGGAACTGCAGAAACAAGTACAGGATTCAGCTAGCGCACAGAAAGCCAAGATTGCAGAGCTCAAGGCTACCATCGAAGACACGCCCATCGACGAGCGTGCCGAAATCTTTGCGCAGATAGACAAAATCGAGAAGGAAGTGCTTGACATCTACGAGAAGGCACTCGACGAGGTGATGCCCGAGGTGTTTGCCATCGTCAAGGAGACTGCCCGCAGATTTGCCGAGAATGAAGAGACCATCGTCACCGCCACGGACTTTGACCGTGAGTTGGCTGCAGATCCGAAGAAGGACTTTATCACCATCGACGGTGACAAGGCCATCTACCATAATCACTGGACTGCCGGCGGTAACGACCTGAAATGGGAAATGGTGCATTACGATGTGCAGCTCTTCGGCGGTATAGTACTTCATCAGGGTAAGATTGCCGAGATGGCAACTGGTGAAGGTAAGACCCTCGTGGCAACCCTGCCTGTATTCCTGAACGCCCTGACAGGTAACGGTGTGCATGTGGTTACCGTGAATGACTATCTGGCCAAGCGTGACTCAGAGTGGATGGGGCCGCTCTATATGTTCCACGGCCTGAGTGTAGACTGTATCGACAAGCACCAGCCCAACTCAATGGCGCGTCGCAAAGCCTATCAGGCAGATATCACATTCGGTACCAACAATGAGTTCGGCTTCGACTATCTGCGTGACAATATGGCCATCTCTCCGGCAGACCTTGTACAGCGTTCACACAACTATGCCATCGTCGACGAGGTTGACTCTGTGTTGATCGACGATGCGCGTACCCCGCTGATTATATCAGGTCCTGTACCTAAGGGCGATGATCAGATGTTCGAGGAGTATCAGCCACTGGTAGAACGACTCGTTGGTGTACAGCGACAGTTGGCTACGCAATATCTGGCTGATGCCAAGGCACTCATCAGTGAAGGTAACAAACTGATGGAGGCAGGCAATAAGAAAGAAGGTCAGGAGAAGCTCGATGCCGGTTTCCTGTCGCTCTATCGTTCCCACAAGGCACTGCCCAAAAACAAGCCACTCATCAAATACCTCTCCGAAGAAGGTATCAAAGCAGGTATGTTGAAGACCGAGGAGACATATATGGAGAACAATAACCGCAGGATGCCAGAGGCTGTTGAGCCGCTGTATTTTGTGGTGGATGAGAAACTGAACTCCTGTGACCTGACGGATAAGGGTACAACCTGGCTGGCAAAGCAGGTGAATGATGCCGAGCTGTTCGTGCTGCCTGACATTACCTCTGAGTTGTCCGCCCTGGAGGCAGAGACAGGACTTACGGATCAGGAACGTCTCGATAAGAAAGACGAGTTGCTGAACCACTTCGCCGTACAGAGTGAGCGTGTACACACCCTCCAGCAGTTGTTGAAGGCTTACTGCATGTTCAATAAAGACGATGAATACGTGGTGATCGACGGTGAGGTGAAGATTGTGGATGAGCAGACTGGACGTATCATGGAAGGTCGTCGCTGGAGCGATGGCCTGCATCAGGCTGTGGAGGCCAAGGAGCACGTGAAGGTAGAAGCTGCCACGCAGACCTTTGCCACCATTACTCTGCAGAACTACTTCCGTATGTATCACAAACTGGCAGGCATGACGGGTACCGCTTCTACTGAGGCAGGTGAGTTCTGGGATATCTACAAACTCGATGTGGTAGAGATTCCTACCAATCGCCCAGTGATCCGTAATGACCAGGATGACCGTGTTTATAAGACAGCCCGTGAGAAATATAATGCCGTCATCGAGGAAATTGAGAAACTGCGTAATGCAGGCCGACCAATCCTCGTAGGTACGACTTCGGTAGAGATATCAGAGTTACTCTCTAAGATGCTCTCCATGCGAAAGATTCCTCATCAGGTGCTGAATGCCAAGCTCCATCAGAAAGAGGCAGACATTGTAGCGTTGGCAGGACAATCGACCAACGGTCTGGGTGCTGTCACTATCGCCACCAACATGGCTGGTCGTGGTACCGATATCAAGCTGTCCCCAGAGGTAAAGGAAGCAGGCGGTCTGGCTATCATTGGTACAGAACGTCATGAGAGCCGTCGTGTAGACCGCCAGCTTCGTGGTCGTGCAGGACGTCAGGGTGACCCGGGTTCTTCAGTATTCTTCGTCTCGTTGGAAGATAAGCTGATGCGTCTGTTCGCTTCAGAGCGTATCGCCTCAGTGATGGATCGTCTGGGCTTCAAGGAAGGCGAGATGATTGAGAGTCCGATGATTTCCAAGAGTATCGAGCGCGCCCAAAAGAAAGTTGAGGAGAACAACTTCGGTATTCGTAAGCGTCTGATTGAGTACGACGACGTGATGAATAAACAGCGTACCGTGATCTACGAGAAGCGCCGTCATGCATTGATGGGTGAGCGTATCGGTATGGATATTGCCAACATCATCTGGGACCGGGTTGTGAATATCATCGAGAACAACGACTATCAGGGTTGTAAGGAAGAGTTCCTCCACGTGCTCTCTATGGAAGTACCCTTCAGCAGCGAGGAATTCATTAATCAGCCTCGTGAGACGCTCACCGAGAATGCCTTCCAGGCTGCCATCGGCAACTTCAACCGTCGTACGGAACGCATCCAGACGGTTGCAAACCCGATTATTAAGCAGGTTTATGAGAATCAGGGGCAGATGTATGAGCGCATCATGGTACCACTGACTGACGGCCGCAGGATGTACAACATCCCCTGTAACCTTAAAGAGGCATACGAGACCGAATCGAAATCAGTGGTGAAGGAATTTGAGAAGTCTATCCTACTCCATGTGATCGATGACTCCTGGAAGGAGAATCTCCGTCAGCTCGACGAACTGAAGCACTCTGTGCAGAATGCCAGCTACGAGCAGAAAGACCCGTTGCTGATCTTCAAACTGGAAAGTGCAAAGGTATGGGATGATATGATCAACGAGATGTATAACCGCATCTGTTCTATCCTGACGCGTGCCCAGATTCCTGAGATGCAGCAGCAAGTACAGGAAGCTGCTCCAGAGCAGCATACCCAGCGCCAGCAGTATACGGAAAGCAAGCAGAACCTCGGTGAAGAGCAGCTGACGGATCCCAATCAGGCCGCTGCTGCCGCTCACGACACCCGTGCCCAGCAGCCTCGCACACCTGTCATCAAGGATAAGCTGCCCGGACGTAATGATCCCTGTCCTTGCGGCTCTGGCAAGAAGTTCAAGAACTGTCATGGAAAGGGTATTGTATGATTACAATCAGCAATCTTAAAAAGGCTTTTGGTGAGACAATAGCCAGTGATATCCCCTCGTTTAATATTAACGATGGGGATATCCTCGGTTTGGTTGGTAACAATGGTGCGGGAAAGACGACTCTCTTCCGCATGCTGCTCGACCTGCTGAAGCCCGACGATGGAGAAGTATCGCTCGACGGTATCGATCCTTCACAGTCTGAAGCTTGGAAATCTTTCACAGGTGCTTATATCGACGAGGGATTCTTGATCGACTTCATGACGCCTGAAGAGTATTTCACCTTTATTGGCAAGATTACGAATATGAAGCAGGAGGATGTCGACTCGCGCATGAATGACTTTGAGCATCTGGCTGCCGGTGAGATCTTCGGGCAGAAAAAGCTCATCCGCAACCTCTCGGCAGGAAACAAACAGAAGGTTGGCATCATGTCGGCTCTCTTCAATCATCCGAAACTGGTGATTCTTGATGAGCCATTCAACTTTCTGGATCCGTCGAGCCAGAATCTCCTGAAGCATGAACTGACAGAATATAACAAACAGACGGGTGCCACGATTCTGGTATCCAGTCATAATCTGGCCCACACCATTGATATCTCTAACCGCATTGCCCTACTCGAAAAAGGAAGAATCATCAAAGACCTTCCCAATGAGAACGGTAGTGCCAAGGCAGAGTTGGAGGATTATTTTGATACAATATAAGGAACGATGCTTGAATATAAAGAGCTGAAGAAGAAACTCAAGAAGATTCCCGAAGGACTGCCTGTGTGCAAGGTCGCTCTGGTAGGAGATACGGCGACACAATTCCTGGCTACCGCCATTCGTGGGACAGGACTTGAACGTGGTTATAACATCGATCTCTATGAAGCCGAGTATAATCAGGTGGAACGCCAATTCCTTGATCCGTCGAGCGAACTCTATACGTTTGATGCAGACTTTATCATTCTTTTTCAGTCCACCCATAAACTAGGAGAGCTGCACAGTCTGCTTCCAGCAGAGCAACAGGAGAATCTCGCAAATGAGCGGCTTGCATTCATCGCCTCCGTCTGTGAGAATCCTGCCTTCGCCAATAAGAAGATCATCTATCTGGATTATCCAGAAATCGAGGATACCGTCTTCGGCAGCTATGCCACAAAGGTAACCACTTCCCTCACCTATCAGGTGCGGAAACTGAATATGGGGCTAATGGACCTCTCACAGCGATACGCCAATCTGTTTGTCTGCGACATCGCTGCGCTGCAGAACAAACTCGGGCGCGACTTCATGTTTGCCCCAAATGTATATGTCAGCACAGAGATGGTGCTGAGCATCGATGCCTTGCCCTATGTAGCCAGTCGCGTGATGGATATCATCTGTGCCATCAAGGGACAATTCAAGAAATGTCTGATCCTCGACCTCGACAATACGGTCTGGGGTGGTGTCATCGGTGACGACGGACTGGAAGGTATCCAACTAGGACACGGACTGGGTATTGGCAAGGCCTTCACGGAATTCCAGATGTGGGTGAAGAAGCTCAAGCAGCGCGGCATTATCATCTGTGTAGCCTCCAAAAACAATGAGGAAACCGCTAAGGAACCATTTGAGAAACATCCTGATATGGTGTTGAAGTTAAGTGACATTGCCGTATTCCAGGCAAACTGGGAAACGAAGGTTGATAACATCCGCACCATCCAAAGCATCCTGAACATCGGTTTCGACTCAATGGTGTTCCTCGACGATAATCCCTTTGAGCGGAATATCGTCCGTGAGAATATCCCGGGTATCACGGTGCCAGAACTACCGGAAGATCCAGGAGAATATCTGGAATATCTCTATTCACAGAATCTCTTTGAGACAGCCTCTTATAGTCAGGCAGACAAAGACCGCACCAAGCAGTATCAGGTAGAGGCACAGCGTGTATCCCTTCAGAAGACTTTCACCAACGAGGCAGACTTTCTGAAATCGCTGAACATGGTATCCGTCGTCAGCGGATTCACTAAGTTTAATACGCCCCGTGTCGCCCAGCTCTCACAGCGCAGTAATCAATTTAATCTGCGTACGATCCGTTATACAGAAGCAGACATTGAGGCTTTCGCTAATGATCCCGATGTCATTGACCTCAGTTTTACGCTGGAGGATAAGTTCGGCGACAATGGTCTGATAGCTGTCATCATCATGAAGAAGCAAGATGACCAGACGCTGTTTGTCGACACTTGGTTCATGAGCTGTCGTGTTTTAAAGCGAGGCATGGAGAACTTCACACTCAACACAATGGTGGAGTATGCCAAAGCCAAAGGCTATAAACGAATCATTGGCGAATATCTCCCTACGCTCAAGAACAAGATGGTTGAACAACACTACACCAGTCTGGGCTTTCAGCCGCTATCCGGCACTCCTACAGCACAATATGTGCTCGACGTCGACAAGTACCAAGAAAGAGAATGTTATATCGAAGTGAATAAGCAGTAAGAAATACATTATGGAAAGAAAAGAAATTTTTAGCAAACTCAATGAAATCTTCATAGATGTCCTCGATTTGGACGAATGTGAATTAACAGACGAGACATCTGCCAATGATATTGAAGAATGGGATTCTTTGAGCCACATTCAGCTGATTGTGGCAATCGAGAAGACCTTTAAGATCAAGTTCACATCCCTCGAGATCATGAAGTGGAAAAACGTCGGAGAGATGGTCACCACGATGGAAGAGAAAATCAAGTAAAATATGGTTGTCAATTCCATCATTTTCCTACTATTCTTCGTTGTAGTCTTTATAGTCTACTACCTCCCGCTCAGCAAAAGCAAGCCGTTTTATCAGAACGCATGGCTGCTTCTGGTCAGCTATTTCTTCTATGGCTATACCGACTGGCGGATGATCACGATGCTTCTGGGCTCCACCTTATTATTTTATATATTAGGTGCCTGGCTGCGTAGTGAGATGGATAAGAAGCACACGAAAAACGCCTCACATATCACAAGTCTGAGCGTTATACTTGGTGTCGGCATCTTAATCTATTTCAAATACCTGAATTTCTTTGCTGATTCATTCGCCAGTTTATTGCAAGCAGCAGGATTCCATATCAGCTGGAGCACACTTAATATCATACTGCCTATTGGTGTCAGTTTCTTTACGTTTAAGCTCATCAGTTATGTGATTGAAATTCATAGGGAACATATCCAACCTTGTAGCTTGTTGGATTTTGCCACCTATATCTCCTTCTTCCCCACGATTCTTTCTGGTCCTATTGATCGCCCGGACCATTTCCTGCCACAGTTGCGAAAGGTTCATACCCTCGATTATTCGATGGCTGTCGACGGATGTCGTCAGATTCTGTGGGGTATGTTTACCAAAATGTGCATCGCCGACAATCTGGCTATGATCACGGATCAGGCTTGGATGGGTTACTCTTCGATGTCTTCTTCGGCGCTTCTCGCTGCTGCGCTGCTCTATCCCCTCCAGTTGTATGCCGACTTTGACGGTTATTCCAATATGGCTATTGGTGTGGGTAAGATATTGGGATTCAACGTCACCCGCAACTTCAATCATCCTTTCCTGGCAAGAAATATGGCAGAGTACTGGCGCAGATGGCACATGTCGCTCACCAGTTGGATTACAGACTATGTATTCATGCCACTGAACATCGCGTTCCGTGAAATAGGTAATTGGGGCATCGCCCTTGCAGCCATCATCAACTTGTTGGTGATCGGATTATGGCATGGTGCTAATTGGACCTATGCTGTCTTCGGACTCTATCATGGACTGCTGTTCATTCCCTTGGTGTTCTCTGGAACTTTTGGGAAAAAGAAGAAACTGAAGGCCAATGCTCACGGATTTCCCCAAACCAAGGATTTCTTCAAGATGCTTGCCACGTATGTACTCGTGATGATTGGTCATGTAATATTCCGTGCGCCAACCATCAGCCAGGCCTACGATTTCCTTGCAGCCCTCTTCACGAATGGCATGACGGGTGTTACCCTTATCGACAATTATGGCAAACTCTATTGTTTGTTTACTATTATCCTGCTGATCTTTGAATGGATTCAGCGTGACAAGGAGTACACACTTCAGCTTTCGTCCACGTCTTTGTTCCGTCACAGAATCATCCGATGGGGCTTATATCTGTTCTTAATCCTGCTCATCATCACTTTCACAGGTCAGAGCCAGGCATTCATTTACTTTCAATTCTAGTGTAAGATGAAGAAGTTTATTATCACGCTCGCATGTTTTTCTGCCCTGTTACTGCTGATGTGTGCTGTCATAGAGGTTGGACTCTTATTCAGGCCCAATGTGTATGCCTATAAACGGCAGTATATGGAAAATCATCTGAATGATATCCGCGTATTACTATTGGGCAGTTCACATGTGGAAGAAGCCGTAAAACCAGAACTTATTGGCGAAGGCACTTTCAATCTGGCTATTTCAGCCCGTCTGAAGGAATACGATGCAGCATTGGCAGAGATGTATGTTCCAAGAATGGAGAAGCTTGAGGTTCTGGTGATGCCTGTCGATTACACGAATTTCTTCTTTAATCGCGAAATACCCGATAAGCCTTCTGGTCAGGCAGGTGTCAATCTGGTTAGCACCTGCCGTTGCATGCATACCAAGTATGTGGGCACTCGCATCGATCCGATATGGTATTGGTCAGAGATATTGAACTCGAAACTCAATTTTATGTCACGTTTTTGGAACAGCAATACACAGGTATTACAGGAATGTGATTCTTTGGGTTATATCAAACTTGATGTCAAGGACCGTAAAATCGGATGGGAGACAAAGGCACGCCCCGCGCTGCTATCCCCTGATCTTCCTATAGATGAAGAAGCCTATCAGGAGTTGTGGCAAGTGTATGAGTCGGTTGCTCAGATTACCCACAAGAAAGGGGTTCGTTTCGTACTGTTCGTCTCTCCTGTCTATGAGACTTACAAGGAACGTATCACAGACACCATGTACCAGGATATGCTCCAGTTCGTTGAGAAGTTACAGCAGAAATATCCCAATGTGGAATTCTACAATTTCCTCTATGCCGACGGATTCCTTCCAGAGGATTTCAACGACTCCAGTCACCTCACGGATACGGGTGCCGTGAAGTTATCGAAGATGCTTTCGGGGGTTATCTATCCCCATTAGTAGGTATTTTGCGCAATTTACGACTCATTGCAATCGGGTTGCACGCCTTTTTATTGTAACTTTGCATAAAAAAACAAGAAGGTTATGAAACTCTCAGAATTGAAAACAGGCGAAAGTGGTATCATCGTAAAGGTATTGGGTCATGGTGGATTCCGCAAACGAATCATTGAAATGGGATTCATCAAGGGTCAGAAAGTAGAGGTGCTCCTGAATGCGCCCTTACAGGATCCCGTAAAATACAAGCTGATGGGGTACGAAGTTTCTCTTCGCCATCAGGAAGCAGACAATATAGAAGTCGTTTCAACGGATACACCTATCGAAGAAACGCATTTCTCTATTTCTAATGATTCAAACATACACGAGGACGACTATATCCAGCACGAAGCCATGAAGGAGCGCAGAACCATCAATGTGGCGTTGGTGGGTAATCCTAACTGTGGCAAGACGTCGCTGTTCAATTATGCTTCCGGTGCTCATGGACATGTGGGCAATTACTCTGGCGTTACTGTTGATGCGACTGAGGCACATGCCTCATTCTTTGGCTATGAGTTCAACCTTACAGACTTGCCTGGCACCTACTCCTTGTCTTGCTATTCTCCCGAAGAACTTTACGTGAGAGAGCATTTGACGGAAAAGATGCCTGATGTCGTCATCAATGTCATTGATTCCTCGAACTTAGAGCGTAACCTGTATCTGACAACTCAACTTGTGGATATGAACATCCGCATGGTGTGTGCCCTGAATATGTATGATGAGTTCGAGCGGCGTGGCGATCGTGTGGACATCGAGACATTGAGTCGCCTCGTGGGTTCACCGATGATTCCCACATCTTTTAAGAATGGGACTGGTGTCAAGGACCTTTTTAAGGCTGTCATTCAGGTATATGAGGGAACCAGCAAGTTCTCTCGTCACCTGCACATCAATTATGGTCATGAGATAGAAGACGGTATCAGTCATATTCAGAAATATCTGAAGGCCGACGAACATATCACCCAGCACTACTCTACCCGCTTCCTCGCCTTGAAACTGTTGGAACATGACAGTCAGGTGCTCGACTATCTAGGACATCACATGGCTGGAGAGCAACGCATGAAAGACTTCCACGAACTGACGAATGCCCGTGACAAGGCTTCTACCCGTGTGAAGGAAGAGACAGGCAACGACTCTGAGACAGCCATCATGGATGCGAAATACGGTTTCATCAATGGTGCTCTGAAAGAAGCAAAATACAAAACAGGCACTAAGAAAGACACCTATCGCACCACCCATCTCATCGATGGTATCCTCTCGCATAAGTATTTTGGATTTCCCATCTTCTTCCTGCTACTCTACATCATGTTTGAAACGACTTTCTCCCTAGGCCAGTATCCGATGGACTGGATAGAGGATTTGGTCGCATGGCTTGGCGAGAAGGTGAGTGACACGATGCCCGATGGTCCGTTGAAAGCAATGCTCGTTGACGGTGTTATTGGCGGTGTGGGATCCGTGATTGTATTCCTGCCCCAGATACTGATTCTCTACTTCTTCATCTCGTTGATGGAGGACTCGGGCTATATGGCGCGGGCAGCCTTTATCATGGATAAATTGATGCACAAAATGGGTCTGCATGGCAAATCATTCATCCCACTGATTATGGGCTTTGGCTGCAATGTGCCTGCTGTGATGGCTACACGAACGATTGAGAGTCGGCGCTCCCGTATCATTACGATGATGATCCTGCCCTTCATGAGTTGTTCTGCCCGCTTACCGATATATATTATGATAGCTGGCACCTTCTTCTCGCTACAATATCGTTCATGGGTCATGATGTCGCTCTATGCTTTTGGCATTATAATGGCAGTCATCGTCAGTAAGCTATTCTCCTCACTCGTCATCAAGGGTGAAGATACACCGTTTGTCATGGAACTTCCGCCTTATCGATGGCCTACGCCGAAGTCTATCTGGCGACATACATGGGAGAAAGGTAAGGAGTATCTGAAGAAGATGGGAGGTATCATCCTGGTAGCCTCTATCATCGTCTGGGCTCTGGGCTATTTCCCACACAATGAGGAACTGACACGAGAGCAGCAGCAGGAACAGAGCTATATAGGACGGATGGGTAAGGCTATCGAACCTATTTTCATGCCGCAAGGCTTCAACTGGAAACTGGATGTTTCTCTGTTGGCTGGTGTTGGTGCGAAGGAGATTGTAGCTTCTACTATAGGTGTGCTCTATAGCGGAGACGATTCCTTTGGCGATGACGATGACTTTAGTGATGACAATGAGAAATATACTCGTCTCCGTCAGATGATGATGAAAGAGGGCATCACGCCCTTAGCCGCGTACGCGTACCTTATATTTGTATTACTCTATTTCCCCTGTATCGCCACGATAGCTGCTATCAAGAACGAGACAGGTTCTTGGCGGTGGGCAGTATTTGCTGCTGGCTATACGACGCTGGTAGCGTGGATTGTCTCTGCAGCCATCTTCCAGATAGGTCTTTTGTTCACATAAAATTATAATGAAGAAAGTTTGCAAACTTATTTCCGACTACATAGGAGTGCTGGTACTGTTAGCTGCGGTACTGGCACTTCTGTTTCCAGAGGTGTTCAGTTTTTTACGCCCTACTATCATTAGTCCGTTATTGGGAGTTATCATGTTTGGCATGGGTCTCACGTTGAATCTTGAAGATTTCCGTATCGTATTCAGCAGACCTCGGGATGTCATTATTGGCTGTCTGGCCCAGTTTACCATCATGCCGCTTCTTGCATGGATATTAGCCAAGACGTTTGCGCTCGACGAGGCACTGACGGTTGGTGTTGTACTCGTGGGCTGCTGTCCTGGGGGCACAGCCTCCAATGTCATCACTTATCTGGCAAAAGGCGACTTAGCGCTGTCCGTAGGTATGACTGGCGTGTCCACATTGTTGGCACCTGTGCTGACGCCTCTCTTGGTATGGTTCATGGCAGGAAAAACAGTAGATGTCGATGTGATGGCGATGTTCCTGAGTATCCTGTGGGTTGTTATTCTGCCGATTGTCGTCGGATTAATAGTAAAGCGATTCTGGCCTCGTGAGGTGGAGCGTGCCACCGTGTATCTTCCTGCACTTTCTTCACTAGTCATCGCCACGATTGTGATGATCATCATTTCTGCCAATGCAAATAAACTGCTGGCAGGTGGACTCATCATTGTGCTGGTTGTCATGCTTCACAACATCTGCGGATTATCCATAGGCTATCTGATTGGCCGTCTGCTCCACATGTCCCCGGACAAGCGTAAGGCAGTGTCTATCGAGGTAGGTATGCAGAACAGCGGATTAGCCAGCAGTCTGGCAACATTACATTTCGCCGCCTACCCTATGGCCACTATCCCCGGGGCTATCTTCAGTGTATGGCATAACATTAGCGGAGCCCTCATCGCAAAAGTTTATTCCAGAAATAGTAGTATCTGAAATAATTGTTGTAACTTTGCGCAGTAAATGCAGAAAGGTGAGAGAATCATATTAGGAATCGACCCTGGAACGAATCTGATGGGTTATGGTTTGTTGAAGGTTATCGACGGCAAGGCACAGATGATGACGATGGGTGTCATCGATCTGCGTAAGTTTCCGGATGCCTACATGAAACTTGGCCATATCTTTGAACGTGTCACAGGTATCATTGATGGCTACCTGCCAGATGAGATGGCTATCGAGGCCCCTTTCTTTGGCAAGAACGTACAGTCAATGCTGAAGTTGGGGCGTGCGCAGGGAACAGCTATCGCAGCTGCCATTCATCACGGTGTACCTATCCACGAATATGCCCCTATGAAGATCAAGATGGCATTAACAGGAAACGGTGCTGCCTCGAAAGAGCAGGTGGCAGGCATGCTGCAACGACTTCTGAAGATTCCTAACGAAGATATGGGCAAGTTTATGGATGCTACCGATGCGCTCGCAGCTGCCTATTGTCACTATCTGCAGATTGGCCGTCCTGAGAGTGATGTGAAATATCGCGGTTGGAAGGACTTTGTCAACAAAAACCAAGATAAAGTTTCAAAACGAAAGAAGAAAGATGAAGACGATAGAAATGATTAACGCTCAGGCCAGGAAGCCTGAATGGTCAATGGCAGAGCCTGTGAACTTCTCACTCGAAGAAGGTGAGCATATTGCTATCGTAGGGCGTAACGGTTCTGGAAAGTCGATGTTTGTGGATATGCTTACTAGCCGTCATCCTGCTTTTCCTGGAATGGTTGAGTATAGTTTCGATGAACCCTATAATAAATTGAAACATATTACCTTCCGCGATACCTACGGAGGGGATAACGACAAGACTTACTTCCTGCAGCAGCGCTGGAATCAGATGGAGATAGACGAGGAGACACCTACTGTAGGTCATAAACTCGAAGAAGCCTATCGTCTGGCTGGTGAAGATACCCCTGCGCGAAGGACTTTGCAGCAACATATCTATAAGTTATTCCACCTGGCGCCTTTGCTCGACAAATACATCATTCTACTTTCAAGCGGTGAACTAAGGAAATACAAACTGGCTTCGTCATTGTTTACGGGGCCTAAGGTTCTCATCATGGAGAACCCTTTTATCGGACTGGATGCCAGCACAAGAGATCAGCTGAAGGCACTCATGGATATGCTTGCTAAAGAGCAAGGGCTTCAGATTATCCTAGTACTGGCAAAGACGGATGAGATACCAGATTTCATTACGCATATCGTCGAAGTAAAGGATATGCATGTGCTGCCGAAAATAAGTATTGAGCAGTGGAAGAAGACTCATGAGCATGATTACCCAACACAGCCGGCACGTAAACCAGCAGATAACTCTGAATCAGCACGAACAGTCGAGGTCATTAACTTTAAGCACGTCAGTATCCGGTATGGTGAGCGGACGATTCTGAAGGATTTGGATTGGACGGTTTATCAAGGTGAGCACTGGTCTTTGTCAGGGCAGAATGGCTCTGGTAAATCCACCCTACTCTCTCTCGTCTGTGCTGATAATCCGCAAAGTTATGCCTGCGATATTTCTCTTTTCGGACATCAGCGTGGTTCTGGTGAAAGCATCTGGGATATCAAACGCCATATTGGCTATGTGTCGCCGGAGATGCATCGCAGCTATAAACAGAATATACCTGCCATCCAGATTGTTGCCAGCGGACTGAAAGATACGATAGGTCTTTACGTCAGACCAAATGAATCGGAAAAGGAACAATGCAAAAAGTGGCTGTCCGTTTTCGGTATAGGTCATCTTGCAGACCGCAAATTTATGGAGATGTCGAGTGGCGAACAGCGTCTGGTGCTATTAGCAAGGGCATTTGTCAAGGAACCTGATCTGTTGATTCTCGACGAACCCCTACATGGTCTGGATGATGCGAACAGAAGGATGGTGAAAGATTTGGTTGATCAGTATTGCCAGAATCCGAAAGTGACGCTGATCTACGTTACGCATTATCAAGAGGAGCTCCCGTCTTGCATTGATCATTCCATCTATCTGGAAAGGCACTAATAACAGAGAAGCCCCTCGATTCTTGAGGAGCTTCTATTTTTATTTCCCATCCATGAGGGCTGCTGTGCGCACTCTGGAAAGTGTTTCCGGTGTCATCTGCAGATAACTGGCGATATAGACCAACGGCGCACGGAGGATGAGTTGCGGCTGGTTCTTCACAAGTTTTTGATAACGGTCCTGCGCACTCTCGAAACGAAGCATATCGGCATGGTGCTGACTCAGAATGAGTGACTCTTCAAGAATCTTACGGTAAAGGATCTGAATATTCACACTCTTCATGGCTACTGCCTCAAGGTCAGCTTTGGGGAGTGCAATAAGAACGGTTGGTTCAAGGGCTTTGATCTGCAATTTCGTAGGTTGCTCACGGAAAAGGCTCTCAATGCACATCACGATACTATTTTCAGTAGCCATGTACTCTGTAAGCTCCTTTTCGTTCTTGTAATAGAACTGACGCACCAATCCTTTTACGACCCAGTAGATATTCGTGCAAGTTTCACCCTCCTTCAGTATGAGTTCGTTTTTGGCAAACTTCATAGGAACAAGGATGCTCTCGAGCAAGTCGAGTTCTTCATGAGTCATTGTACTGTAACGACGGGCCAATTCGCGTGCCACGTCTCGAGTGGTGATGCTAATGTTCGGCATAATCTTCTATCCTCCTAGTTACTTAATATGGGACCTTTAGTTTTATTTTATACTTAATCGAGTTTTAGGACGGCGAGGAAAGCCTTCTGCGGCACTTCCACATTACCGATTTGTTTCATACGTTTCTTACCTCTCTTCTGCTTCTCCAGCAACTTACGCTTACGGCTCACGTCACCGCCATAGCACTTGGCTGTAACGTCTTTACGCACCTGCTTTACTGTCTCACGTGCAATAATCTTTGCCCCGATAGCTGCCTGAATGGCAATGTCGAACTGCTGACGCGGAATCAGTTCCTTCAACTTTTCACACATCCGCCTGCCGAATGTGACGGCATTATCCTGATGCGTCAATGTAGAGAGAGCATCCACTGGCTCTCCATTCAATAGGATATCGAGTTTGGCAAGTTTCGAAGGACGGAAACCGTCAATATGATAGTCAAATGAGGCATAGCCTTTTGATATAGACTTCAATTTGTCGTAGAAATCAATCACGATCTCACCTAATGGCAGCATAAAGTGAAGCTCTACCCGATTACCCGAAACATACTGCTGATCAATCAGTTCGCCACGTTTGTCAAGACAAAGGGTCATGATAGGGCCGATAAAATCAGCAGCCGTAATGATAGAGGCTCGGATGTAGGGTTCCTCGATATGCTCGATCATAGTCAGATCAGGCAAACCGGATGGGTTATGGACTTCCTTGATCTCTCCCTGTTTCGTATAGCACAGATAGCTTACGTTAGGCACGGTGGTGATGACATCCATATCAAACTCGCGATCGAGACGCTCCTGAACGATCTCCATGTGGAGTAGTCCCAAGAAACCACAGCGGAAGCCGAACCCGAGTGCCACAGAACTCTCTGGAGTGAATGTCAGCGAGGCATCGTTCAGCTGCAGCTTCTCCAAAGAAGCACGCAGATTCTCATAATCCGTCGGATCAATGGGATAAACGCCGGCAAACACCATCGGCTTCACCTCCTGGAATCCCTCAATAGCTTTGTCACAGGGATTAGACACTTGGGTAATCGTATCACCGACCTTTACCTCTTTCGAGTTCTTGATACCACTGATGATATAGCCCACATCGCCGGTTTTCAGTTCTTTCCGGGGGATCATGTCCATCTTCAGCACACCAATCTCATCAGCATCGTATTCCATCCCCGTATTGAAAAACTTCACGAGATCACCCGTATGGATTGAACCGTTGACAATCTTGAAGTAGGCAATAATACCACGGAAAGAGTTGAATACCGAGTCGAAGATAAGTGCCTGAAGCGGTGCATTCTCGTCACCCTCTGGATGGGGAATACGCTCCACCACGGCATTCAGGATATCCTCTACGCCTTCGCCGGTCTTACCCGAAGCACGGATGATATCACTGCGATCACAACCTATGAGGTCGATGATTTCATCTTCCACCTCGTCGGGCATGGCCGATGGCATGTCTATCTTATTGATGACAGGGATAATCTCCAGATTGTGATCGATCGCCATATAGAGGTTAGAGATAGTCTGCGCCTGCACACCCTGCGTGGCATCGACCACGAGCAGCGCACCCTCACAAGCCGCAATAGAACGGCTCACTTCGTATGAGAAGTCTACGTGTCCCGGGGTATCGATGAGGTTCAGGATATATTTCTCACCCTTGTAGGTATACTCCATCTGAATCGCATGACTCTTGATGGTGATACCGCGCTCCCGCTCCAGATCCATATCATCAAGCATCTGACCTTCAGTCACTTGAATGGTCTTGGTAAATTCCAATAATCTATCTGCCAAGGTTGACTTACCGTGGTCGATATGCGCAATGATACAGAAGTTTCTTATATGGTCCATTAGTATATACGTGTCCTTTAAGCTGCAAAATTACAAAAAAAACATGGGAAATCGGTTATTTTTGCTTTTTTTTGTATCTTTGCACCCAAAAAATAGCATTCATTATGAAAAAGTATTGGATATTAGCAATAATTGCATACATGCTGACGGCTTGCCAGGAGTCTCTGGAAGACCGTTGTGCAAGAGAATCAAAGGAGTACACGAAGAAGAACTGTCCGGTGAAGATTGATAATAACACGACACTCGACAGTCTTACCTTTGAACGCGAGACACATACCTTGCATTATTACTACAAACTTACTGGTTTTGCCGATCAGGATGGTGTGCTGGAAAAAGTGGATGCCGTGACTGTGCTGAAAAACGAACTGAAGAACACCACTACCCTGCGCGTCTACAAAGAGAACAAATACCGCTTCGCCTACACCTATCGTTCCGAAAAGGATCCCAGCAAGATCATGCTTGAAGTGGTCTTTACCGATAAAGATTATTAAGAAAAGGTCTCCCTTGCCAGATAGGTAGGGAGACCTTTTTCTATATACCTTATTATATATATTATTCAGCGACCTCTTCAGGCTTCATGTTGGTGTAAACCGTCTGGACATCATCGAAGTCCTCCAGTTTCTCAATCATCTTGTCGATGGTCTCACGTTCCTCTGGAGTCACGTCCTTCAGGTCGTTGGGGATACGAGTGAACTCAGCACCGGTTACCTCGAAACCGTTCTCCTCCAGATGCTTCTGGATAGCACCGAATGATGAAGGGTCACCATAGATGGTGATGCTGTTCTCCTCCTCGTCCTCGTCGAACTCATCCTCTACGCCGTAGTCAATGAGGTCGAGAATCATCTCGTCCATATCCAGACCGTCCTTCTTCTTGAAGGTGAACACAGCCTTGTGGTCGAACAGGAAACTCAGCGAACCCTGAGTACCCAGGTTACCGTTAAACTTGTTGAACACGGAACGCACGTCACCAACGGTACGTGTCGTGTTGTCTGTCAGCGTCTCCACGAAGATGGCGATTCCATGAGGGCCATATCCCTCGTAAGTCACCTCCTTGTAGTCGCTCTGGTCCTTACCCATTGCGTTCTTGATAGCACGCTCGATGTTATCCTTCGGCATGTTCTCACGCTTGGCATTGGCGATGATAGCACGCAATGCAGGATTGTTCTCCGGCTCCGGACCACCTGCCTTCACGGCGATAGCGATCTGTTTGCCGATCTTGGTGAATGTCTTGGCCATGTGGCCCCATCTCTTCAGCTTCGTAGCCTTACGATATTCAAATGCTCTTCCCATATGTAATAATTTAAAAATTCAAAAATGTAACAATTTAAAAATTAATGATTAGCGCAGTTCTGCGTTCAACTGCTTCTTGAGGTTGGCAATCAGTTTCTGCATGATAGCGTCGATCTGCTTGTCGCCCATGGTCTTCTCGTTATCCTGAAGGATGAAGTTCACGGCATACGACTTCTTGCCGGCAGGCAGCCTGTCACCCTCATACACATCGAAGAGCTCTACATTCTTCAGCAGTTTCTTCTCCGTCTGACGGGCAATCTGCTCTATCTGGGCAAATTCTACGCTGTTATCCACCAACAGTGCCAGGTCGCGACTCACGGCAGGGAACTTGGGCACTTCAGTATAGAGCACCTCGTTTTTCTTGGCTATCTTCATCAGAGCCGTCCAGTTCAGTTCTGCATAGTAGACAGGGTTCTCAAGCCCAAACTGTTTCAGAAGTTTCTTTGAGATGATACCCAGCTCGTAGAGTTTCTTACCACCACGGTTCTCAATGGTCACACCTGTCGAGAAGATATCGTTATCCGACTTCTTGACGACAAACTGATTCTGTGACACACCGATACGGCGGATGATGTTGATGACGTAGGCTTTCAACTCATAGATACTTGAATCCTCATTAGCATGAGCCCATGAACCCTCGACACGCTTACCAGTGATCAGCAGCGAGCAATGATACTGCTCCTTATAGGCCTGCATTGGATTGTCGTCAGTCTGCTTCTCCGGATCATAAGTGTAGACATTGCCGAACTCAAAGAATCGCAGGTTCTGACGCTTACGGTTTACGTTATGCTGGATGCTCTCCAGACCTCCGAAGAGCAATGTCTGGCGCATCACGTTCAGATCCGTCGAGAGCGGATTCATAATCTTCACACTGTTCTCTACAGGATAGGCGTTACGGCCTTCGTAGTAAGCACCTTTCGTCAGCGAGTTGTTCAGAATCTCATTGAATCCCTGACCCACCAACTGCTCACTCACCAGGTTGGCCAGCTTATGCTTCAGGTCCTCGTCACCCTTGATGACGAGCGAACTCTTCAACTGGGTGGGAATCTCCACATTATTATATCCGTAGATGCGCAGGATATCCTCCACCACATCGCAAGGACGCGTCACATCCACACGGTAAGCAGGAATCTCAAGCGTCAGTCCCTGCTCGTTCTCATACTTGATTTCCATCTCAAGCCAGCGGCAGATATTCATGATGATACCACGATTGATGTCCTTACCTATCAGCTTATTGACATAATCATATTTCAGCTCAACCACAGCGTTCTTGATCGGATTTGGATAGACGTCGCAAATCTCCATTGACACCTTACCGCCGGCCAATTCCTGACAGAGGATGGCTGCCTGCTTCAAGGCATAGATGGTGCCATTGGGATCCACACCACGCTCGAAACGGAAGCTGGCATCAGTGCTCAGCCCATGACGACGGGCACTCTTACGGATCCATGTGGGATGGAAGTAAGCACTCTCAAGCACCACATTCTTCGTGGTCTCATAGGTACCGCTACCCTTTCCGCCGAATACACCGGCGATACACATCGGCTCCTCGGCGTTGCAGATAGCCAGGTCACGGTCTGAGAGCTTATGCTCCTCACCGTCGAGTGTCTGGAAAGGTGTACCCTCCGGCATGGTCTTCACCACAATCTGATGACCCTTCACCATGTCTGCATCAAAGGTGTGCAGAGGCTGTCCGTAGGCCATCATAATATAATTGGTGATATCCACGATGTTATTGATAGGACGCAGACCAACGGTGGTCAGTTTGTTCTTCAGCCACTCGGGACTCTCCTTCACCTCGCAACCAGTTACCGATACACAGGCATAGCGCTTGCAGGCCTCCTGATTCTCGATGGTCACCTCGATTGGCAGGTCGTGATTATCCACCTTGAACTTCGAGCAGTCAGGACGGTGCATCTTCGTCTCATAGCCATTGCTCTTCAGCCAGGCATAGAGGTCACGGGCAACGCCCCAGTGCGACAGACCGTCAGCACGGTTGGCTGTGATGTCCACCTCGATGAGCCAGTCGCTCTCCAGATGATAGTACTCAGCGGCAGGCGTACCTACCACAGCGTCCTCCGACAGTACGATGATACCAGAGTGATCGTTGCCGATACCGATCTCGTCCTCTGCACAGATCATACCGTTACTCTCCACGCCGCGCAGCTTAGACTTCTTGATGACGAACTCCTTGTCGCCGTCATAGAGCACACAGCCGAGATCGGCCACGATCACCTTCTGACCAGCAGCCACGTTTGGCGCACCACACACTATCTGCGAGGGCTCACCCTTGCCTAAATCAACAGTGGTAACATGAAGATGGTCTGAGTTGGGATGAGCCTCACACGTAAGCACCTTACCTACGTAGAGGCCTTTCAGACCGCCTTTGATACTCTGTACTTCTTCCAATGCGTCGACTTCCAAACCTGTTGACGTCAGGGCATCGCATACCTGCTGAGCCGTCAGGTCAAAATCAACGTATTCCTTCAACCATTTGTAGGAAATGTTCATTATACCGATTCTTTAGTAATTACTAACTTTTGAAATTTCAGCGTGCAAAGGTACTAAAAAATCGGTATATATACAAATTTTTCTGAAGAAAACTACTCAATACAGTTCATTAAGAAATCCACAGCGCCGTTTATGCCGAATTTACGCACATCAATCGAGATGTCGTAGTTGCGCGCATCGGTCCAGTCTTTACCTGTGAAAGTCTTCGTGTAGAGTTCACGGCTGTAGTCGTTATCCACCACCATGGCAGCAGCGTCTCCCAAGCTGAGACCGTATTTCTCGGCTATCCTCCGTTTACGGCAGTCTTCCGATGAATGGATAAAGATCTTCAAGCAGTTGGGATGATCCTCGAAGATGTGGAAGCCACAGCGGCCTACCAGTACACACGACTCCTGTTCGGCAATCTTCCGGATGGCGATGGCCTGTGCCTCAAAGAGCGCATGCGAAGTCTGATCCTGCTCCTGGCCGTCGTACTCAGCCTTGTTCATATAACTGCGATAGAAGTTGGTAAAGTCGTCGCGCCATAGCGGATTACGGGCTGCGATACGCTCCATAGCATCTTCTACTGCCGGCATACGCTTGGCCACTTCGTTCACAATCTGCTTGTCGAGCAACTTTACACCAAGTCTGCGAGCCAACTCTGCTCCTATCTCATGTCCGCCCGTTCCAAACTGGCGGCTGATGGTAATGATGAATTGATCCTGCCTGTTCATAGTGCGCTAATTTTTAGTTAGTAAATATTTATGCCACAAAGATAAGAAAAAAATATGAAAGTTCCAAATCTTTTCCCAACAAATTGCTGCATTTTTTCATTTTCTGGTTTTTCATTGCGCCAGATACTGTGCCGCACACTCTGCACAACGCTCGCCGTCCACGCCTGCCGACACGATGCCGCCTGCATAGCCCGCACCTTCTCCGCAAGGGAAAAGTCCCTGAATACGAACGTGTTGCAGGGTGTCCTTATCCCTGACGATTCGCACAGGCGATGATGTTCTCGTCTCTACGGCTATCAGCGTTGCCTCGTTTGTCAGGAATCCGTGGGCATTCTTTCCGAAGATCTTGAATCCCTCTTGCAGACGCTTGGAGATCATCTTCGGCAACCAGAAGTGCAGCGGACTGGAAATGAGTCCTGGGGCATACGATGATTTGGGCAGATCGTAGCTCAGTTTACCGTTCACGAAATCACTCATCCGCTGTGCCGGAGCCGTCTGCCGCATATTTCCCTGCAGCCAGCAAGTACGTTCCAGTTCCTCCTGAAACGCCATCACCCGCAACGCCTCGTCTTCAGTTTCCACATGCCCCAGATCCTCTGGATGCACCTCGACCACCATTCCCGAATTACTCCACGCCGTACCTCGGCTGGCGGGACTCATGCCGTTCACCACGATCTGCTCCTTGTCGGTTGCCGCAGGAATGACGAACCCGCCCGGACACATACAGAAGGAATACACGCCGCGCCCATCCACCTGGGTCACCATTGCATACTCTGCAGCAGGCAGATACTTGCCCCTGCCCTGCTTCGAGTGATACTGTATCTGATCTATCAGATGCGACGGATGTTCCAGTCTCACACCGACGGCAATGCCTTTTGCCTCGATTTCAATCTTTGCTTGAGCCAGATAGCGGTAAACATCTCTGGCAGAGTGTCCTGTAGCAAGGATTACGGGGCCTCGATACTCCTTATCTGCGATGCAGCCTACTACCTTATCACCCGACAGGATCAGCTGTGTCATCTTCGTCTGGAAGTGCACCTCACCGCCGCTGTTGATGATGGTGTTCCGCATCGCTTCAATCACCTTCGGCAACCTGTCGGTACCAATGTGCGGATGGGCATCTGCCAGGATGGCCGTTGAGGCACCGTGCTGACAGAACACGTTCAGGATCTTGTCCGTATTGCCGCGTTTCTTACTGCGCGTGTAGAGCTTACCGTCAGAGTAGGCACCGGCCCCACCCTCACCGAAGCAGTAGTTGCTCTCAGCATCCACCTTCTGTGTCTTGGTGATGTTCGCCAGATCCTTCTTGCGGTCGTGAACGTTCTTACCCCGCTCCAGCACAATGGGGCGCAATCCCAGTTCTATCAGCCTGAGGGCTGCAAACAATCCGCCCGGACCTGCCCCAACCACAATCACCGCCGGACGTCCTTCCACGTTCGGATATACCGTCTTCACATATTCATCGTCGTGGGGCTGTTCGTTCACATACACCCTCACCTTCAGGTTCACGTAGATCTGCCGCTGTCTGGCATCGATGCTGCGTTTCAGGATCCTCACGCCGAAGATAGTCCTCACGTCGATTCCCTGTTCGTCAGCCAGATAAGCTTTCAGCCTATCCTCCTGTGCCGCCACCTCCGGCACTACTCTTATCTGATATTCGTTCGTCATATCCTATATCATCATTATATCATTATCGAATTCAAAGCGAATTGTCTGCTTTCTTGTCTTGCCTAAAGATATTAAAATGCAGCTTCGGTTTCACCTTCACCTTCGTGCCTGTGGTGGTGCTGGTATATCTGATGTCGAAGCCGAGTTCGGCCACCTTTCCAGGCTTGTCAACGTCTACCAGAGCCGTGGCACCGTCGGAATTGATGTCGGCGAAGATGTCGGTTAAGCGCACTTTCCCCAGGTGTACTTCCTTTACCAGTATCTGCGCTGAGCCAATAGGCAGTTTGCCGTTCTTGTCCTTTCGCTTCTTGGCCGTTCGCTCTTTTGAATAGTCAACCCTGAAGTCACCGGTGAAGGCTACGTTGCCGATTTTCTTCACATTGAATGCCTTGCCCACGTTGAACGCATCGGTGTCGATGTTTCCGTCGATGTATTTGTTGGTCTCGTCAAGCGACAGTCTGAAGTCTATGTTACCGTCAGTCGTGTTCAGCCTTCCACTGAACCGCTCGTTCTTCCAGTATATGCCCACCATGCCGGTATAGTCGATGGTCTTGAGCGATTTCAGCTGGTCGATCATCAGCTTCTTCACGGCAAACTGATTGATGATCTCAAGTGCCTTCGGGCTGTAGGTGTGCATGTTTTCGATGTCGAACCTGATGGTCAGCTGATATTTGTCCTTCAGGTTGCTGATGCCGCCCTTGGCCTTGATGTCGAGCTGCTTGTCGGTGGTGAATACGTGGATGTTGTTGAATGTCAGGCCATTCTCGTTTCCCATCATCGTGGTGGTCACCGAGAGCGGCATCGTGAAGTTCCTCAGCACAGGGGCAAAAGCCTGGGAGATGTCTTTCAGCTGGGTGTTTACGGTGATGGTTCCTGATGAGAAGGCAAGCCGCTTTCCCTTTTTCCTGCTGGGCAGCTGCAGCCTGGCACTGTCTACTTTCACCTGCGTGTCGAGTTGCCGGAAACCCAGATCCTTCGTGTAGAGCACGCCACCGATGAAATTCACGAATCCAGTCAGGTCTTTGACGAAAAATCCCGTCAGACTGTCGGTCACGTTGCCGCTCACGATCTGGGCCAGCACCGTGTCCTTGTTCATCTTGAGCAGATTGGCCTCCAGATTACACCATATATCGAAGTGACCTGGATCGAAAGCACCGCGCTTGGGTCTCAGCTCGTTCTTTCGCGGCTGGTGGTTGTCGGTGGTGTAGTGCAGTCGGTTCAGCCTCAGTTTTCCCACGCCCTCTTCGGGTTGCAGTTGCAACTTGTCTATCTCCAGCGTCTTCTCCACAGGTCCTTTCTTGGTCTGCTCCATCCAGCGCGTACGCAGATTCTCCACGATACCCGTCTCCTTCCACCGCTCGCCGAAATCCACTTCCAGCCTGTCCAGGTGGATCATGTTTTCCTGATAGCTCAGCGTCACGTCCTTGATGCTGCCGTGTCCTCTGAAGTTACCGTCCATCTTGGTACCTACCGACTCAAAATCAAGGTCTATGTCGTTGTACGACAACTTCACGTCCTCCAGCTTCACGTCGCGCAGGTCGAACTTCAGCTTGCTTTTCCGCTTGGTGGTGTCGCCGGGAGCCTTGTCCTTCTTCAGCGCATCCAGGATCGACTGGTAGTTGGGCTCCTCGCCGGGATTGTCTATCAGGTTGGCACGTAAGCCGGCAATCCTGGCACGCTCCACCTCTATCTTGTCTGCCAACAGCTTCGTCAGGTCTAGGTCCACCACCATCTGTTCCATCTCAAACAGTTTCCGCTGCTGCCGGTCATCGATGCCCACGCCGTAAAGCCTCAAGTCTTGCCTGAGCACATCAATGTAGACACTGTCTATCGAAGTCTTTGTTCCCAGTCTTTCCGACAGCATCTCATTGGCCTTATGAAGCACCTTCTTCTGAATCGAAGGAGAATTAGCGACGACTGCAAGCCCCGCCAATACCAGCAAAAGCACTGCAAAAACGCCGCCCAGTATCTGGAGTGTAAGCAACAGGAGCCTCTTCATAAGCATATTAATTACGGTTTAAAGTCTGGCCAGTCATCGCCGCCCTCACCAGTGCAAACAGTTTATCTTCGAGTTGTGTCATTGTGGTTGCAAAGATACGACATTCTTTCGATTAAGCAAAGAGAAAACCAATAAATTTTGCCTCTGGGGATTTTTATCAATCGTGCAACGTTCTAAATATAAGATACTTACATAAGATTATTAGCAATAATTAACGGCCATTTCCGATTGTTAATTCAAAGGCCATTTGGAAGATATTCACTATCTTTGCAACACCTTGCAAGGACTGAAGAAGCATGTATCACAACTAAAAAAATTCACGACAGAAAAAGAACGTATGAACAACATCGATCCCATCCAGGAGGAGCTCGCCCAGGCTGGCGAGGCCTCCCCTATTACACCGTCGTTACTCCAACTCGACAGCTGCAGAATCATGACCGACACGGAAGTTCCAGAAGAGGAATTCCTGTTCCGGATGTATGGCAAACCCTGTTTCCCGCGTCGCGACATCTCCACCGTCACCGGTATGGAGAAATGCGGAAAGACGATCTTCACATCCATGCTCATGGCCTGCTGTGCAGAGAAGGACGTGCTCGAACTGGAACGTATCCGCGAAGAACCGCTCAAGGTGATGTGGTATGACACCGAACAGAGCAAGCAGTCAACGAAGGGCATCCTGACTGAACGTGTGAAGAAGCTGGTAAAGGGAGACTTCCCCGAGGAGAACTTCTTCGTGTTCAATGTCAGGGCATGCACGTATGAGGAACGTCTGGAACTCCTGATTACAGGCATCCAGACCTACAAGCCCGACATGGTCATCATCGACAACATCAGCGACCTTCTGCCTTCGGTTAACGACTCCGAACAGTCATCGAAAATTATTGAACAACTGATGGTGCTTTCGACAGAATACGACTGCAACATAACGGTGGTCATCCATCTGAACCGCTCTGGCGAAAAGCGTAACCTCAGAGGTTGGCTCGGAACGGAGATCCTGCACAAAGCCTACGAGGTGTACTACTGTGAGCAGATTGCAGATGCCGATGTATTCTTCGTGCAACAGACACTCACCCGCAAGTATCACATCAAGGAACATTTCTATTACAAGTTTGATGAAGAAGGAGTCCCCGTGTCATGCGAAAAACCTGACTATCAGACACGTAACACGGACGACAGATTCTTAAGCAACAAGTCGGAGGCTTACCAGATCAGCCAGGAAAAGGCCAGAACGTTCAATCAGAAATACATCATCCAGCATGAGGGCAATACCCGTCAGCCCTGGGAGTGGAATCTGCGCCTGCTTTTCAATGAGGCCATGGGGCCTGTGGCAGAGATGGCACCCGAAGGACTGAAGGAAAGAGTGATGAAGATTGCAGGCATACAGCAGCCGAAATATTACGACAAAGTATTCACGTTGGCCACCGAGAAGCGCATTGTAAAATCGACTATCGCTAAGAACGGTCGTGTTGTAGTCATCCCCATCCCTTCTTAACCCCCTCTCTATATAGCCCCCACCTCCTCTCTCTAAAGAGAGGTGGGGGTATAGTAAGAGGGGTGTAGAAGGATGGGTGATGACATACGACAAACGAAAACGAAAACATGAAACTCCAAGAAATCCTCTCCCCGTCATTCAACAGCGTCCGCCGCCAGCCCGCCGACCCTCGCCCACTCCCGAACAGAAGCGACGCAAAATCGACCTCGTCGACTATCTCTTTGAAAATCAACAAACTAAAACTCAATTTTAATGGTTAGGTACCAACTGAGTCAGAGTTTCATTACGACTAACGGGTAGTTTCATTACGAGAAACCCATAGTTTCCTACCGACAAACTCCGCGTCAATTGAGAGCTTATGTTTAATTAAAGATGTCGAGCTGTATCACCGAGCTCCTCTCACAGGGCAACCCCGTCAAGATCGACGGCCTCGGCACCTTCGTCCCCACCGTCGAGTCGACCAAGGAAGGCATCTCCAAGGCTGAGCTGCTCGAAGGCAAGTGGAACGCCTCGACCTACGTGAAGGCCATCCACATCCGCATCCGCCCCGAGGGCACTGGTGACGACGACATCACCTCCCGCCGTTTTAAGGAGCAGTGCGCCCTGAGCACCTACGGCGTCGAGGAGAAGATCGACCTCACCCCCGAGGAGTCCGACCCCGAGTAGTCATGGGGAGTAGTCATACTTACTATGGCTGGTTTTAAAATCAGTAGAATATGAAAAAGTTTCGAAATCCGCCTCGTTGGCGATTACATAAAGGTTATAAGTAAATTGTAACAACATCAAGAAATCTGGAACCATTGCGCCCTTCGAATAATTAAAAAATCATAAATTTCAGCGAAATCGTGCAAGGTTTGAGGGGCCTATCAGTTATATAGGTAAAGAACCATAGAAAAAGAGAGCAAATATGAAAGTTAGATTTAATTGTTTGATTATGAAGAAACTATTTATTATTGCAGCCATTGCGCTGCTGGGAGGAATGATGACTGCATGTAGCAGTAGTGATGATGAATTTGATGTCGAGCAGGTGGAGCCAGCTCTGCGTCCGCTTTTGGGCTACTGGCAGTATACTGGTCAGACCGTCGACAGTCGTGTTGGTTACGTCTTCAAGTCCAATGGCGAAGTCCTATGTTGGGAAGTCTATTGGGGTGAGTATAAAGAACGCCATTTCGGTACCTATGGAATTGATGATGAACAGCACTTTTATCTCAAGGGTGACAGTAAAGAGAACAATTCAGAAGGGGAATACTGTTACGTCACAGAATTTTTCCCTGATTCTATGACCACGTTCAGTCCTAATTCGCCAGAACTTCTCCAATACAAGAAATATAAGAAAATAGGCGGTAGACCCTAATAGAATGCAAATACTCTGAAAGGTTGTGACCCTTCTGTGATCGCCTTTCAATTGGTGAGGGCGATACTCTTCGGGAAGTGTACCTGTGGCAGAGAGTATCTTTATTGCATGCTTAATGGCATCTATATCCAAGCCTCTCTTGGCACACTTTCTTAAATCCTTCTTGAACTGATGAGTATAGTCAATACTGTACATTAGCCAAGAATTTGTTTAAACATGTCATCGACACTATTGGCGTGATAAACACGTCCATTCTTGACATCATCCATAGCTTCTTTGTAATGGGCAGTCTTTGTGATGTCATCAACTTTAGGAGTTGATTTCTGTACCTTGACAGAAGTCACGCCTACAAGCATCTTGCATGCGTTCTTTACCTTTGAAACCAAGCTCTCATCTGGAACCTGTAATACTACTGTTGCCATGATAAATACGTATTTGCGTGAATATTCGGTTGCAAAGTTACGACAAGTTTTCCAATCATCCAAACTTTTCTGCGAAAAACTATGTCTTGTATACCCTATAGGGTAAGGTGGAGCGGCGCCCCATTCATCGGTGAGATTACAATTCGGTTGTTTTATTTGTTTCTATTTTGTTGTTTCGCTACTTTTTTGTATTTTTGCAGGCTGAATTGATGAAGTGATGGCACGACGGAATGATATTATTCAAGGGCTGAGAGACGGGATACCTATCGCCATGGGGTATTTCGCCGTGGCTTTCTCGCTGGGGATTATTGCCAAGCAGGCGGGACTGACGGCTGCCATCGGATTCGTGAGCAGCTTCTTTACCCGTGCGTCGGCTGGCGAGTATGGGGTGTACACGCTCGTGGCGGCACAGGCTGCTTACGTGGAGATCGTGGCGATGTGCCTGGTGACCAACCTGCGGTATATGCTGATGAGTGCGGCGCTGTCGCAGAAGATTGCCCCGGGCACTTCGTGGCTGCTCCGCGTGCTGATGGCCTGCTGTGTCACCGACGAGATCTTCGGCATCTCCATCGCACGGGAGCGGTACTGTCCGCCTGCCTATACCTATTCCGCAGCACTCATCTCTACGCTGCTCTGGGCTTCGGGCTGTGCGGCAGGCATCGTGGCCGGGGGCATGTTGCCTACTGCCATCGTGGCGGCACTCAGCGTGGCACTCTACGGCATGTTTCTCGCCATCATCATGCCCCCGGCGCGGTAGTCATAGTTACTATGTTTGCAGTCGCTAACGGAATGAGATACTGAGTAGGCAGACGCTTTCGGGGGCTGCGAGCCCCCTGCCGCGAGGCACCCCCTCGGTGTTTTTCATAGATTTTTCAGAGGAA
>Ga0247611_10001616_pt1 | contig 39744 bp, 25 predicted proteins | sample 177DNAGHGhighgp2_FD_192422 | JGI IMG/M metagenome (GOLD analysis project Ga0247611, IMG submission 192422) | Sheep rumen microbial communities from Palmerston North, Manawatu-Wanganui, New Zealand - 1770 DNA GHGhigh gp2 | ecosystem: Host-associated > Mammals > Digestive system > Stomach > Rumen... | reverse complement strand
GGTCATCTTCTTGTGATTTCTTAAACTCTTCTATCTCCTTGCTGATATTTCTGATATGCTCTTCTATCATAAACTCGCGGAATGGCTCAAACGATTCCTGCTCTCTAGAATCAATCAGGGCTTGGATGTATTCGGCCTTGTCCTCTTTAACGATTTTCACAGGTATTAATCCAAACTCGTATTGCAAATGGTTCATTATGAGACGGGACATGCGCCCATTACCATCAACCCAAGGATGGATAGTTACCAACTGATAGTGAGCATCGAAACTTAAAAGATATTTAGCAATAATGTCATCAATGCCAGATAGTTCACATCTTCGCTGATTAAGTTGCTTACACAACTCCTCCAACTTAGCAGGTACTTTCTGGAAATTCATGTATGAGCGTCCACCGATGCCAGCAGTTACACCAACCAAACGAAAGTCACCCTTTGAAGCATCGAAGGAACCTTGGGCTGTATTATAAAAGGCTCCTGTATTCTTCATTACAAGTGCTGAAAGGCTTTTGAGCATTTCCACAGAAAAATTTTCGTGCTGCCGTGCTAACTGCATAGAATGTTCGTATGCCGCTTTCAAGTCTAGGTTCATCATTTGTTCCTGTAGAGAACGCCCTTTGGCTGTGATGCCTTCGTCGAAAAGGAGTTGGTTCTCAATCTCAGTCACCGTACTACCTTCGATAGCCGTAGAGTGAGTGATGAGCGAATAGAGATAGAACTTCTTGTAGTCTATCTGTTCGGCAATCCCAAGTTCTTTGTATTCTTGGAGTACTCTCAGTAGTATATCTTTATTGTTTTGTCCCATGTCATCATGACCTTATATAAATGTTTCGGAAATAATGATTTGCGGATCGCTAACTTTAGGTACCGCCTTTTCTTGCATTTCGTTGCTCATAGTTTGGTACTCATCTATGAGTTCAGCCAATGTATGTTTCAATTTTGCTTCGTCTTCCTTGATTTGAACTTTATCGCCCTTGTAGGGTTTAGAAAGGTCACGCAAGCGACGAGGCAGTTGAGTATATATTCCTTTATTAATATAGTCCGTAAGGATATGGCATTGCACCTTTGTCGTGTTGTCTGTAATAACCTGTGTAATTCGACGCAGGAAGTTTAGGGCTGTCTTTGAAATATTATCAAGGTCAGTACGATTGATGGACGATTCATCAGCGGCCTCTACATATTCCCTGGTGTATTTGCCCAAAGCACGGTTAACATGCTCATAGTTCTTACTATCAGCCAAGAACGGAGCGGCTTGCTCCTCCGGCTTAGCTTTCAAATATTTGATAGCCTCCAAGAAATCAATAGGTTTTACTGCCTTGTCGGTAGCAAGATAGAATTCTGTCTTCACATCAGATGACACATAAATGATAGACTTATCTGTGTGTTTGCCCGTATTACGAGCCACGCGGCTCTTTAACGGCAGTTGCTTAACCTTGTCGTACAGTTCGCTATTGTTATGATAGACCTCACGCAGTTCTCGGATGAGTGCCAATTTCTCGTCCATGCTGTCCTTAACGTTGCTGTCGAACATCTGGAACTGCTTGACGATTTCTTCCTTGGAATATATCTGCACATCCTCGCCAAAGGCAGAATGGAAACCTTGCAACTTAATAAGGGCATTTTCGTAAAGCTGTATTTGTTCATTACCTTGAGGAGATGGATAGAACATATAGTTATAGATATATTCTGCCACAGAGCCAATACGATTTACACGTCCTATGCGCTGCATCAGTCGAGAGGCATTCCACGGGGAATCATAGTTGACTATGATATGTGAACGATGCAGGTTGACACCTTCAGCTAACACATCCGAAGTGAGAATGATGTTGTATTGGTCCTTCTGTACTTCGCTATTGGCATCGAAATTTTCCTTGATAATTGTGGCCTTCTTGTCGCGATTCTCAGCAGTAATGGTCAATATGTCTTTCCTTCCAAGTTCTTTCTCCAATCTGTCTTTGAGGTAGTTCAAGGTATCGACACTTTCAGAGAATATCACCAGTTTGCCTGATAAATTCCGACTATCGAAGAACTCAGTTTCAAGTTTCTTCCTGAATAAATCAAACTTCTGGTCATCATGTATTTTTTTCCAATCGGCATTTAACGCTTCAAGCACTTCCTTATCGTGACGAAGCATCTCAATGAAGTCCGGCTCAAAATCATCAGACTTATATAGAATGTCGCTTTCTTGATAGCCTTTCTTCATGGCCAGTTCGATGATTTGGTCAAGTTCCACGCCCTTTGCCTGCAATTCTTTCACATTCAGTTCTGGTGCAATGATGATCTTGTTCTCTGCAAACATCTTAAGCATATCGTTGGTGATGCGTAGCAAGGTTGCCAAAGATAGCTTGAAAGCATGGAAACTGCTTTCCAAGCGTTTCACCATGTGAACACGATAGATGCCTGCCAACGTCTGACCAACATGAACGGCGTTGCGATACTTGGCACGGTATTCCGGCTTCAAGAATTCAACAGCACGGTAACGGGCATAATGCAAATGAGGTTCAAACCTGTCATCAGATAGGACATTCAATGTGTAGAAGAATCGGCGGCTGGTGTCTGCATCCATCTCGTATTCAAGCGAGATGGGAGGTTGAGGTTTGGGGAATATGATGCCCTGCGCCTGTAAGTCCTTTTTATATTCAGGGTCGTTCTCTATATTGTGACGAGTACGACGGACGGTGACTTTATCAATGACTCTCTCACGGATAACCTCATAGATTCTATCTACATCTGCAGTCACATCGCGAGTTTCGCGCTCTCTCATTAAGATTCTATAGGCCTTGATGTATTCAGCAAAGAATGCTTTTAGATTGGGTATGCCATCAATGGTACAGTTCTGACTATCTTGGAACAGCAGTAGCAGATTGAGTAAGTCGTCTGGACGATTATTAAGAGGAGTTGCTGAAAGCAGCATCACTTTTTTACGTTGACTCTTCAACAAACCAGCATTTACACAATCTGCTTTACATATCTTTTGCAGCTCATCGTATTTACCTGCACCATCGTTTCGGAAACCGTGTGCTTCATCGACGATAATCAAGTCAAACTCTTCTTTAGCCTTGTACTGCTCTTTTCCATCCAGCACACTTGATAGTTTGCCGTTGGTAATAAACTGTGCCTTGTGCTTAATGCCAAATACTTTGAAAGTATTCTCCCAGTTTTCACGCAAAGCAGGAGGGAATACCACAAGAATACTTGTGTTCTTGCCATTTGCTTCAATGAACCGTTTGGCAATCATGGTAGCAATCACCGTTTTGCCAAGACCCACCACATCAGCAAGGAACAGACCATTATGGCGAATGAGCATCTGGAAACCTTGAATTACTGCATCAGTCTGGTATTTCAATTCCATTACGCCATTGGGCAACTGAATCGAGAAATCATCCTCTATCTGGTCACCAAAAGTATCAATGAGCACCTTCAGATAGATTTCGTATGGTGTAGGTTGATAACCCAAGTATGTCTTCTGCTTGATGTTCTCAACATCATCAATTGTCAGTGTTATTGCTTCTTCCCACAGTTTCTTAAACTCAGAATGGCAATAGTCAACATCATCAAAATCCTTCATAGCCACATTTAACTCATATCGAGGTGACTGTGTGGTGCCAAGACCCGAATCAGAGATATTGGAAGAACCCATAATGACCCAACCATCAGTGTTTTCATTATGGTTATGGGGCAAACACAGATAGAACTTTGCATGAAGGTTCTTCGTAGCATGAATTTTCATCTGAAGCCTGCCATCTACGAGGTCTTGACACATTTGCAAGATGCCTTCCTCCACTTCTGGAGCATATTGTGCATTGACGATGTCTTGTCTGAATTCCTCATCATAGACCATCTTTGCCTTTTCCTCGTTTTCCAACATCAGCATAGCCTTATTATGACGACGGAATATATCGTCGATATTGATGCCAACTAATATCTTTATTTCTTCGACATCATTCAACTCTTTGCGTAGCTTGAAATAGCCAGAAGAACGGAAAAAACCGATAACGGCCAGGAAACGGTCGAAGTTGGCCATATTGCATGCAATACCTTTTAGCTTGTCGAAAAGGGTATTGCCTGTATTGTTATTAAAAAACTTACTACTCATATATTATCTCCTGAATCTTCTAATTCATAATATAGTCTGTATTGGCTACGAATTTACGAATTAATTTTATAAGGTCAAAACAAAAGCCCCAAAATGTTGGAGGCACAAAGAAAAAGCCTTTCCGCTTTGTGAGTGGAAAGGCTGTATTAACGAGCAGAAAGAATGTCGGCTATGACTGCATCATAGTTCAGAATGACAAGTACAATTATAGCCACGAAAGGTGTGGGGAGGTTATTTGAGTTTGTTCCAGACGAGGAGGAAGACACAGGCGCCGACTACGGCTACTATGAGTTCGCCTGCCCAACTGTAGGCCTGAAGGCCGAACTGCTCGAAGAGCCAGCCGCCGAGGAAGCCGCCAATGACTCCGAGGAAGAAATTTACGAGGCAGCCCTTGCCCTCACCGTCGGTGAGCTTTGCTGCAATGAATCCTGCAAGGATTCCAGTTATTATTCCGATGATCATATTTTATGAATGGTTATTGGTTATGGGTTATGGGTTATTGGTTATGGGTTATAGGTTATAACTCTCCGCTCTCCCTTACCTCGTGAGGTTGACCTTCATGCTGAGGCCGAAGTCCTGAGTGATGGTGGGGTAGGCCGATGCGGAGAGCAGGGGAGCGTTGCGCTGGCGGTCGTAGTAGAGGCTGAGCGAAATCCAACGGCTGAGGGCGTATGAACATTGGAACGATGCCTTTATGGCCTTGTTGCCGGAGGTGGCTTCGGTGAGTCCTGTCTGTATGTCGCGGCGCAGAGCGTCCTGATTGCGGAACGAGAAGTCGAACGAGAGGTTCAGGGCGTGGGCGAAGTTGCTCTTACCGCCAGACTTCTTGCCGGTGGAGGTATTCTGGTTCTTGTCGTCAGTCTTTTGTCCTTTTCCCTTATCCCCTTTGCCTTTAGCCTTTTGACTTCTGCCTTTGAAGAGCGAGCGGAACTGGAAGTCGTCAATCTTGTAGCCCCAACCGAATACTGCATCGCGCGACGAGGTCTCGTTGATTTGTGCTGAGGTCATAGAGAGGGTGATGACGCGTGTGGTGCGATATTCGACCTTGAAGGTCATGTTGTTGTTGAGCGTGACGTTGAGACCTGCCAGAGGGCTGAACGACTCGTTGATGCTGACGGTGGAGATGTCGTAGGGCGACGAGGGCACGTAGGTGCCTGTGGTGGTGTTCTCCACGAAGCCGAGGTCGCTGCCCGTGAAGGCTTGCAGCCACGAAGAGTAGGTGTTGTAGGAACCGATGCTGTAAACCGACTTGTAGCCGTGAGTGATGTTGACGGACTTGAAGTGGTCGCGGAAGAAGGGCAGGGTGGAGAGACCGCGATATGTTAGCGTCCAGTTGGGCAGCATCTTCAGCAGGGACGGGAATACGTCGAGGCTCGACTTGTGAGGATTGCCGCCGGTGTAGGCTGCCAGGAAGGCTGGTATCATGACGTCGCTGGAATACATTCCTACGGTACCGTTGGCTGGGTCGAAGGTGCCGCTGTAGCCTGAGCCCTGCGGATAGGTGACGCCCTGATAGCGGTTCTCTACGCGCTGCTGGTAGATGGGCAGGTAGCTGCAGAACTTGTTGAAGGTCTTGGAGCGATAGCCGTTGTGGGCATTGCCGTGACCTCCGAAGGCCGATTTCAGCGAGATTGTGGTCATGTTGAAGGAACCCGTCTCGGTGGTTGGGTTGCCCTTATACATATATTGTATGGACTGGCTCTTGTTGCGAGTGTTGGACATCGAGATGTCAATCTTCAGGTCGGTGAAGGGCTCCAGTGATGCCTTTATCTGAAGGTCTTCGGTGTTGCTGGTGGTGGCAGGTGTGGAAACGCTGTCGGCACAGAGCAGCCAGCCGCGCTCCTTGGCTTGGTCGATGTATGAATCATCCACAAGTCCGAAGGCGTATTTCAGTCCGGGCTGGAAGCCTCCAATGCCGCGGCGCTGACCGAGCATGCTGCCCACGTTGGGAAGGAAGCCTGGCAGAGCGAGTGAATATGTGTTGCGGTAGGACACGCTGACGTTGCGCAGCATCATGGCGAAACGTGCTGCGGCCTGTGCTGCAGAGTACCACTTCTCGTCTTCGAGCTTGGGTTTGGCAACAACGTTGACGCGCACCTTCATGGAGTCGAGGTTCTTGACGAGTATCTTGTTTTCGTCGAGCTTCTTGTACTTCAGCTTGTATTCGTGACCTGCAGAGTCGCGAGCAGTGACGATGATACGCTTCGACTTCTGGTTGTGAGTGATCGTAGTGGTGGTGTCGCGTCGCAGGGTGATGTCGCCGGCATAGCCCTTCTGCTGTTTGCTCTTCTGCTGGCTCACTCCCTTGGCGTTGGTCTGCTTCTGGGGTGTCTTGCTCTTCTGCTGTGCCAGGATGCTGTCGAGGGGCACACCCTTCTCCTTGGCTTCCTGCTTTGCCTTTTCGAGTTCGGCCTTGCGCTGCTCGGCTTCTTTCTTCTTCTTTTCGTCGGCCTTCTTTTTCTCGTCGGCTTTCTTCTTGGAAGCACTCTTTGCCTTGGAGGCGGTGAAGCGTTTGTTGGCTTCCTTCAGGAAGTTGGAGTGGTTGTAGAGCGTTTCCATTGCCAGCTTACCGTTTCCGTTGATGGTGCGCTGGGTGTTGATGTTGTTGCCCAGCGTGCTACCATTCTCGAGTTCGGCACCACGGCGCCACGAATAATTGGCAGAGTAGGAGGCATCGGCCGTAATCCAGTCGAGTGCAGGTATCTTGTTGATGGGCAGTTTGTATGATAGCTGCGAGGTCTGACTGTAGTCGAGCGGACGACCAAAGTGTCGCAGGCTTATCTTAATGGAGTCTTTCCAAGCCTGATACTGGTCGGGATATAGGTCTTTGTTGACAGGACCGTAGGGCTCCTCAATCTCGGCATGGGTGCCGCTCTGGAACGAGAAGTGTAGCGACTTGAAGATGTCCCACTTGAACGAGAAATCGCGGTTCCACAGGAACGACTGTGAGAAGGTTACAGGAATGTTCTGCGTGTTCTCCATATTCTCCACGTCGCGCTCCTGCAGCTCGTAGTAGGTGCGCGTGAGGTCGGTGTTGAACGTGATGCTCTGAGGGAAGTAAGTGAGGTTCTGGTCCTTTACAATCTGCAACCACTTCGACTTTGACTTGAGGTTCTTGAATGGTTCCCATGCCTTCCAGTTGGGGCTCCACGAGTAGTTCATGCCGGCACGCCACGAGCGGTCGTATTCATAGACTGTGGTCACACCCTCGCGAGTGGTGCTCTGGCGCGAATAGTTGAAGGTGAAGTTGGCTGGGTCGTAGGGCATCGGGTGCTTCTGTGTTGCAATGTTGACCTTTATGCCGGAGAACGACAGGTTGCGCTGTGTCTGCTTCGTGGTGGTGAGCGAACGCAGCGAGTCCTTTTCCTGCTTGGTCTGCAATGCATCGAGGGCGTCGCTCAGGAGCATATCGGTGTCCAGCGGATTATACTTGGGCTTCACCGTTTCCTGACTGAAGCTGTGATATACGGGCAGGTTTATCTTTGCCTTCTCTGGGAATAGTCTGCCGAGGTTGAACTGAGAGGTTACGGAATAGTTGTAGGAGTCCTCGTCCTTGCGGTCGGCAACGCTCTGTTCGATGCCACCGAAACCAGCTGTCTCTACGTGACCCGTAGCATTCACACTACCGAGGTCGGAGAGCTGGATGTTGAGCTGTCCCTGTGCTGCCCAACCGCCGTCGTTTGTGAATTCCTGCAGACGCAGTTCGTTAGCCCACACCTCTACGCTCTTCACCGTGCGACCGTTGTTGCGGACACCAATCATTATGGTCTTCACCTCGCCGAGCGTGGGGTTACCCATGATGGAGATGCGATTGTTGGGACTGTTGTCATCGTAGCTCTGGAACAACTGGTTGAACGATGTGAGACCGAGACTCTTCTGCTTATTGCGTTCCTTCTTGAGGTTGGTGAGGATGTCGAGGTCGATGTTTATCATGTTCTCGACAGGCCATACGGCACGACAATCGACGGGCGAGAATCGGTCGTAGTTGCCTTCGGGAGTCAGCGTCAATGGCACTTCGTATTCGTAGAAGTTACTCTTGTAGTCGGAGCCCAAGCGCAGGAAGACACTCGTTTCGCCGTCCTGCAGACCTGTGATGTCATTCATCAGGGCATTGGCGTGAACGAAGAGCTGCAGGTGCTTGTACTGACGCATATCGTAGTTGCAGTTCTTATAGACAGCCTTAGCATCGCCTGGCGACAGATTCTCAACGGTCATAGACAGGGCCTGCTCGTTCTCCTCCACGAGCTGACTCTGACCTGGGTCGGTGACACGACTGATGCCAGGAGGCAAGACGTAGTTGACGGGCTGCTTGCTGCTGTTCTCCTCGATGTTGACGGTGCTGACAGTCATGGTAGCACTGGTGGACGGAGCCTCACCTGTGTAGAGTCCTTGTTCGTAGCTGCGCCAGTCGCCGTGCACGAGGTCGAGGGTTGCCAGACGCATCACAACTGATTCCTCGAAGCCCGTCAGGAACATTCGTATGAATCGGATGCTGGTGAAGTCGTTGATGTTGCCGACCTTCGATTCGTAGTCGTAGAGAGGCACGCGGAACAGGTACCAGTTGACTTCTTCCTTGTTGCCATTACGCAGGGTTGCAGTGTAAACACGCTTATCGACAATGTGGTTGCGACCTACTACAAGGTCCTCTGGGCGAACGGAAACGTGGTACTGGAAATACTTCTCGTATTCGTTGAGGGTGAAGTCCTGATTCAGGTCCTCCACATCGGGAGTGGTCTTGTAGGCCGTCTCGTAGCGTTCAGGAGAATTGTTTGAATCGGGAGAGTTGCCTTCTGGCATATTTATGCGCTTGTAGCGGTCGAGAATAGAAGTGCGCGCAGCATCGAAGTCGCTGCCGCGATAGTAGTGGTAGTCGTCGCCTGCAGGGTCGGCATAGAGCGAGTCATAGACTTGGGCATTCACCTTGCCCTGCATCTGCTGCAGGTAGTCGGCATAGGCTCCGAAGGTGCGTTCCTGCTCTGATGTCAGACCGTTGAAACCGATGTCCTGTGCCGAACGTGCTCCACCCTCGTTGTTGAAGGCGTAGGTGACGCTGGTGGTTGTGGGCACTCGACCCCAATTAGTCTCTGTGTAGTATGAGGCATCGCCGTCGATTGGCATTCCGCTCTCGAAGAATTTCTTTCCGTCCTTGAGGATGTCCTCCGACATCTCGCCGAGGTTGATGTAGAAGTCTCCACCGTGGTTGCCGGGCTGGTCGCGGTTGTAGATGAAGGGGTCGAGCATCCAGAATTCGATGTACTGGACATTCATGGTCTCGAAGTCGGTGTTGTCCATCTTGCGCATCATACCGCCCCATTTGTCGGATGGGCGCAGGAAATGACCGTTGGCATCAACGTCGGTGGAAAGGTTGTAGGCACCGCGCTCGTGGGGATAGAATGCCAGGTTGAGCACGTTGAGCGACGTTGCCGACTGGTAGCTGTTCTGAGCCTTCTGAGGATAGAGCTCGCGTTCGTAAACCTCACGCACATAGTGGTTCGAGAGCTGTTCCATGTCGCTCTTGATGTGGCTGGGAGTGAGGGTACTGCTGCGGCGCGTGAAGAGCGGGTCAACGTAGTACCAAGCCAACAGGGCACGGTTGTAGCCGTAGCGAACATCGTCGGTAAGTCGGCTTTCGGGGAACATGGAAGGCGTGCTTGCCTGTGTCCAGTATTGAGGCGTGGTGAGCGATTCCTTATAGGACGAGTTCTCGAAGTCGTCGAGATACGACGCGTTGCCCTGCACCTTCTTGTTCTGTCCTGCTATCAACTGGGCAAACTCGGCATTGAAGGTTATCTGGCTGGGCTGCGTGGCGTGGATGAGCGGCAGTTTGTCGAAGATGTTGGTGAGCCACTGACTCTTGCGCTTCCACGAAATGTGGGCTCCCCACAGAGTGTTCTTCAGCGGCTCGTTGCCCATGCTCACCTTGGTGGTCATCGGCTGTTCGTTGAGGAACATCAGCGAGGTTCCGATGGTGAAGTCCTTAGACAGTTCGTAGTCGAGGTTGACACCCAACATGGTCTTGCGCTGCATTCCGTAGTTGTCGTTCGACTCAACGGAGGCGCTGACATTGGTGCCGGCATCTATGATGCTTTGGTTGATGATGGTCACGATGCCCATGTTGTAATCGACGGTGTAGTCGGTGTTCTCGGTCAAAGTCACACCGCCTGCACTTACCACCACGCTTCCCTGTGCGATGTTGGTGGCTCCGAGGTCTATCTGGCTGCCGTTGGTGCCTTTGTACTGACCTGTTATGAGGAACTTGTCGTGCTCGGCTATCTGTTTGGCTACAGTCTTGGTGCTGTCGTAGAGTTCGTAGAAGCAGTAGCGGTCGGCTAACGGGTCGTTGTTAATCCACTGACGAAGGTGCTGACCAAAGGGCTCTGCCACTGGGAAATAGATGCGTCCCTTGCGGATGGTGTAGCCTTCAACAAAGTCGAACTGACCGTTGGGGTTGGCTTTGTTGTTATTGTCCAGGCGGTCGAGGTTCATGGCTCGCAGCAGGGTAGTGGTCTTCAGGTTCTGCTCTGGAAGATAGGTGATATAGACGCCGCTGGAGTCGCTCTGATACTTGATGTCGAGACGGAACTTCTCCTTCGACACGCTGGTGGCTCCAAGACTATATACGTTCTTCATCATCAGTCGCCAAGTGGGCAGATACGGACTTCCACTGGATGGCTTCAGCAGTTTTACGAACAGGGCCTTGGAATTGTCTGTGACATCGGCACTGAACTCACCCACTTGGTACGTTTGTCCGTTGTAGGTGTATTCGTAGGCGATACCCAGCACATCGTCGGTCTGCAGGGTGCTGTTGAGCGAGATGTAACCGAGGGAGGGACTGAAATAGTATTCGGAAGAGGTGAGCAGGCGTGCGCTCTGCAGCTTTTCGTAGTCCTCGCCGCCTATGAGGCCGTAGCCATCGAGTTTCTGTGTGGTCTGACTGATGTCGCGGGCATCGTCCAAGGCACCCACCATAGTCTGGTATTCATTGTTCGACTTGTTGGAGGGCACGTTCACAGAACCAGGAGTCCATAGAGCGGAATTACCGATATAGTCGTGCTCGCCAAGGTCGGCAAGCGCGATGATGTTACGATTGTTGGCAGCGTTCGAAGTCTTGTTGGTAACCCACACTTCCACACGGGTGATACTGATGCCGCTGGCAATGGTGGGCAGCGTCTTCATGCTGCGGTCGTACTGCTGGTAGAAATAGTGTGAGAGGAAGAAGTGACGGTTTTCCTCGTAGTTTGTTGCAGAGAACTCGAAGGGGTTTGTGGAGCCGCCGCCTTTCGACGATACACTCTTCGTGGCACTCTTCTTCTGGCTGACCACTGTCTGCATCTTCAATCGGCCGAACTGTACGTCTGTGCGAAGACCAAACAGACTGCTGACACCAGGGATAAGGCTGTTGTTGGAGGGGAAAGACACGTTACCGGCTTCCACAAGCTTGATAATCTCGTCTTCCTTACCGTCGTATTTCAGTTTCAGGTCCTGAGCATCGAAGTCGAAGGTGGCATCGGTGTTGTAGTTGAGTCGCATCTTTATCTTGTCACCCACACTACCCGTCAGGTTCAGATTTATCTTTTCGTCGAAGTCGAAACCTGTTGTCTTGCGACGATTGGCAGCAAGCGAGGGGTTGTTCACCTTCTTGCTGTTCATACCAAGTTTCAGTTCGGCAGAACCTTGAGTCTTGATTTGCACACCACCCGGACCGAATATCTTCTCGGCAGGACCGAGGTCGAAGTGCATATCTGTGAAGTCGAACTTTGATTTACCCTTCGATTCGAATAGCTCGGCATTTCGGTCGCGGAAATATCGTTGCATGCTCTGCTTCATGGTCCACTGACGATATTCGTCGGGAGTCATGAGCAATGGGGTGGTAAGGTAGCTGCTGGTAAGTCCGAGCTGAGTCTGCTGACTGTTGGTGAAACCAAGTCCGCTGGCAGTTCCAGTGCTTGTAACATTGGTGGCATTGCGGCTTTGGTTGCGCTTGTCAACAGCTTTGCTTGTGGTGGTCTTGCTGCTTGTGTTCGATGATTGCTTGTTTGTGGTGCCTTTGGCACTCTGGCGTTGGGAGAGCGTGGTACCCACCTGATAGGTGTTCTCCTTTTCGTCGTAGGAGACCTCGGTTTGAAGGTTCTCGGGGTCTTGCAGGTCTATGGCTCGCTTCTTCGCATCTTTCTCCGTCTCTACAGCCGTACGCCTAACCGTATATCGCGGCTTCTTCTGCGTCGCCGTATCCTTGGGAGCAGCCCCCTCCATCTCCCCCATAAGGGGGCGTGAGGATGCCATCACCGTCGTGGCAATGGCTATAAACAAGCCTAATATGATGCTCCTACCCTTCAATTCTTAACTCTTAACTCTTAATTCTTAATTCTTAATTTGCTTTTAAAGCATCTTAAGCGCTTGCTTAATAATTTGCTCGACAGGCATTGACGGGTTATCTGACAAAAGTTTGTTCACCACCTTCGCAGACGGGGCAGGACTGAAGCCAAGCATTGTCAGTGCAGCTACAGCCTCCTGCTGCACCTCGCTGTTGACGGATGTTGCCTGTGTTGCCGATGAACTGGGAGTGATGTCGAGTCCAAGAATCTTGTCGCGCAGGTCAACAATGACGCGCTGGGCGGCTTTAGGCCCAATACCTTTCACGCCTTTCAGTGCACGGTCGTTGCCGCTGCTTATGATATCCACCAGTTCTGCTGGAGTGAAGGCCGAGAGAATCATGCGAGCCATAGCTGCACCAATGCCGCTGACACTCGTCAACTGGAGGAAAAGCTCTCGCTCACTCTTCGTGGCAAAACCCCACAGTTGGTGGGCATCCTCACGGATTACCTCTACGACATATAGCTTCACTTCGTTGTGTCCTTGTATTGCAGAAAAAGTGCCCAGACTGATGTTCAGCCCGTAGCCCACACCTTGGCATTCCACCACTGCAAGAGCAGGTGTCAGCTCTGCCAAAGTGCCTTTTATGTATTCAATCATATACTCAGTATTACGCGTTATATACCTATAATATAACGCACGCACGCGGCTTTTATTGTATCCCACCGCAAAAAAGCTCCCCACATCACCTTCTCACTTCTTACCAACTCTCCTAAGAGGGCAGGGGGCTGGTTATAGTCCTTATGGCCACAGGTTAAGTTAACCTTTCCGGATAAGTTAACCTGTGTGGGGATGCTGCGTTACGCGTTACGCGTTGTGTAACGTGTAACGCAAGATTTCTGACATAAAGAGAAGTTTTTAGCCCATTTATTTTGTTATGCTCTCGACTTTCACTACTTTTGTAATCCGAAAAATCGATGATATGGAACAAAATACGTTGAAGTCTGCCCTGAGTATTGCAATACGTGCCGCATTGGCTGCGGGGCAGGATATAATGGAAATATACACAGACCCCAAGCAGGACTTTGGCATTGAGCGCAAAGCCGATAATTCACCTCTGACACTTGCCGACAAGGCTGCTCATAGCCGTATTGCTGGTATGCTGTGGGAATTGGGTTTGCCCATCCTCAGCGAGGAAGGTGAGCATTGTGAATATGAGACCCGTCGTCAGTGGGATGCTTTCTGGTTGATAGACCCGTTGGATGGCACGAAGGAGTTTATCAAGCGTAATGGTGAGTTTACTGTAAATATTTGTCTGGTGCTTGATACTCATCCTCATGCTGGGGTAATTTATGTGCCGGCACGTCGCGAATTGTACTTCGGAGAGCCTTTGCTTGGTTCGTACAAGGTTACGAATATCGACCATTGGGATGAGGGAGAGCGATTGCCCGACCTGATTGCGCGCGCTCAGCGACTGCCTCTGGCACAGCCTGAGAATCGTCCGTTCACGATCGTTGCAAGCCGCAGTCATTTGTCGCCTGAAACGGAGCAGTACATCGAGGAGGCTCGCAAGGAACATGGTGAAGTGGAATTGGTGTCGAGCGGCAGTAGTTTGAAGATTTGTCTGGTGGCAGAAGGAGCGGCAGATGTTTATCCTCGTTATGCTCCTACGATGGAGTGGGATACGGCAGCAGGTCATGCTATAGCGGCATGTGCCGGACGCTGGGTGTATCAGGCAGGAACTACGGAACCACTAAGATATAACAAGGAGGACCTTCACAATCCTTGGTTCTTGGTTTGCTAAGAGAGAACTTAGATTATCGAGGTATCTCAATAACTTCTAAATCACGGAATTGACCCTTGTCGGCTACAAAGCGGACGAGGGTTCTTACTTGATGCCAGCCTTGAAGGCCAGCGGCTCCGGGATTGATGTGAAGCAGTCCCAGACGTTCGTCGTATTGTACCTTGAGAATGTGGCTGTGTCCGGAGATGAAAAGCTTGGGCGGACGGGTGAATAGTTGTTGCCGGATAGACGGGTCGTAGTGACCGGGATAGCCTCCGATGTGAGTCATGAGGACATCGGCACCCTCGCACGACCATCGTAGCTTGGGAGTGAACAATCGTCGCAACTCACCTCCATCGCAGTTGCCACAGACGGCTCTCAAGGGACGGAATTCTGCCAACCGTTGGGCGACTTCCAACGAACCGATGTCGCCGGCGTGCCATATCTCGTCGCATTCCTCGAAATACTGGAGATAGCGGTCGTCCCACCAAGCGTGGGTGTCACTTAGCAAGCCTATGCGCTTCATCACGATTGACTTTTCTTACCAACCACCATAGCATACCAATGGATACGAAGAAACTGCAGAGGTCGCTAAGGGGTATGGAGTACCATACTCCGTCGAGCCCCATATGAGGCGGAAGGATAATCAGGAAGGGAATGAGGAACAGCATCTGGCGGGTGAGGCTCTGGAAGATGCTCTTACCGGCATGCCCAATGCTTTGGAAGAAGTTACCAATGACCATCTGTATGCCTACAAGTGGAAATACCAGAACATCTATTCGGAAACCATGGTCGGACATTATGGTGATGACATCATTGTCAGTAAACAGATGGGTAAGGACATGTGGACAGAATTCGCCCATCAGGAACCCCGTAATGACTACAACTTCGGCACAGATGATAGTAAGACGGAGGGTGTGCCATACACGGTCGTTTTGCTTGGCTCCCCAGTTGTAACCGATAATGGGCTGCATGCCTTGGTTTAGTCCCATTACCATCATGATGAACAGAAAAACAACACGGTTGACAATGCCATAGGCGGCAATGGCTGGATCGCCTCCGTATTCCTTCATTCCTTTGTTGATGAGTAGTACTACAAGACAGGCGCAGAGGTTCATCAGGAAGGGACTCATACCTACGGCAATAATCTGTCGAATTATGACAGGTTTCAATCCATAAATGCCTCGATGCAAGTGAAGTAACTCATCTTTGTTGTTTAAAAGCTTAATCTGCCAGATGAGTGAAATTAATTGTGAGAGAATGGTGGCTATGGCAGCACCTTGTATGCCCATTCTAAGTACGAAAATGAAGATTGGGTCGAGTACTGCGTTTACGGCTACGGTAAGTATGGTGCAGTACATTGCTTTCTGAGGATGACCAGCAGAACGTAGTACGGCATTCAGTCCGAAATAGCTGTGCGAAATGACATTGCCAAGCAGGATTATTGTCATGTAGTCACGGGCATAGGGCAGAGTGGCTTCGCTGGCTCCGAAGAGGATAAGTATGGGGTCGAGGAATGCCAAGCATATTATCGTGAAAATCGTTCCCAACAGAATGTTCAGAATGACGGTGTTGCCCAATACATGTTGCGCTGTCTCGTATTCTTTCTGCCCAAGGCGGACAGATATGACCGTGGAAGCACCCACACCAACCATCGCTCCAAGGGCTATGCTGATGTTCATGAGGGGGAAGGTCAGTGCGAGACCAGAGATGGCCATGCCGTCGGAGTTGCCCCAAGTGCCGTCAGGACCTATGTGTCCAATGAATATGCTATCGACAATGTTGTAGAGCGATGCTGCCGTCATTGCTATGATGGCTGGCAGGGCATACTGGAAAAGAAGTCGTGGTATGCTGCGGGTTCCAAGTTCTGTTGGTACGTACTGTGCCATTCTTAAAAGCTTTTTGTTACAATCTGAACGATATTGTCGGTTTTTGCCATTGTATAATAATGTATAGCAGGTACGCCGTGAGCCAGAAGGTCGCGACTTTGGGCTTCGCACCATTCAATGCCTACTTGATATACGGCTTCCTTGGTCTTGGCTTTCTGCAGTTCGTTGACCAATGGCTGTGGGATGTCGATATGGAACGAACGTGGAAGAAGCTCTAATTGCTTTATCGTGGAGATGGGCTTCAGGCCTGGTATTATGGGAACTGTGATGCCTGCCTCGCGACATTGTGCAACGAAGTTGTAGAAACATTGATTGTCGAAGAACATCTGCGTGATGATGTAGTCGGCTCCAGCATCAACTTTACGGCGCAGGTTCTGTATGTCGCTTTCCATGTTGGTGGCTTCGTAATGTTTCTCAGGATAACCTGCTACCCCTACACAGATGTTGGTGGCAACGCCGTTTCGAACAGTTGGGTCAAGGTATTTGCCGTGATTGAGGTTTTGAATCATCTCCACCATTTCGCTAGCGTGAGCAAATCCGTCGGGCTCGGGTTGGAAGAAACGTTGTCCTGTAGCAGCATCGCCTCGCAGAGCCATCACATTTTCTATGCCGAGGAAGTTGAGGTCGATGATTTCGCTTTCCACCTTTGAGCGTGAAGCTCCGCCGCAAATGACGTGAGGCACCATTTCTACATTATACTTAATCATTGCTGAGGCGATGATGGCAATGGTGCTTGGACGTTTCGACAGGACCATACGAGTGTAGGTGCCGTCTTCGTTGGCACAATATTCAACCTCATCGCGGTGGCAGGTGACGTTGATGAAGGGTGGACAGAACTGCAGCAGAGGTTCTATGCTGGCGAATAGCTTGCTGGAGTCGCTTCCCTTGAGTGGGGGTACCAACTCGAATGATGCAAATGGAGATGTGCTATTCTTTAATATATCTATTACTTTACTCATGATTTATAAATTGTTGGTATTCAGCTTTCTATGATGTAACGCGATAGTAGATGCTCGCCCTCTTCGATGCTGATGCCGCGACGCTTGCAATAGTCGGACAACTGGCTACGGCTGATAGGACCTACTGAGAAGTATGTGGCATCGGGATGGCTGATGAAGAGTCCGCAGACGCTTGTTGACGGGGTGATGGAATAGCTTGCGTTGAGGGTTGCTCCCAAGCGCTCGGTTATGTTCATCCTTTGGAAGAGGATGGCCTTGAGCGAGTGGTCAGGACATACGGCATAGCCGAATGCGGGACGTATTACATGATGGGAGGCGTAGATGCTTTGCTGAATCCATTCGACGCAGGCTTCGGCAAGACGTGCGCAAAGGGCGTGACTCATCAGTTGCTCATAGGAGTGATGGTGCTCGCAGCAGGGTTTTTGTTTGTCTTCTGCCACTACGCAGAACATTCCGAGTGGCGAGGCTTGTGCCGAAGAGAAGTAGTCGGAGAGTGACTGATAGTCGCCTCCGCTGCGCTGGCTGCGTAGCATGGGGATTCGTGTTCCGTCGGCAAGCAGAATATCGTTGCCTTGTGATGTGGCTGACTCGAAGTTGAGTGCGAAGCGTAGCGACAGGCGCTTTTGTTGCAGGGCTTGAGCCAACCACGCCTTGCCTTCCTCGAGTGTCTGTGCGGCTTTTGGATGAATTAGCTGCATTTCGAGAGTCTCTCCACGATAGCCCCAGAAGAGGAGGAACATGCGCCAGTCGATGAGGCTGACGATACTTTCTATGTCGAGCTGCAGGTTTTCTGCTTGTTTCAACTCGTCCAGCGAAGGACCTTCGTAGGGGCGCAGTTGCGGAGCGTTTTGGTTTGCCTGCTCGTAGGTGTCGAGCTGTGCTTTATGGTTTTGGTGAGTTTCGCGTATGTGTTCCTGCTCTTCGCGAATCTGATGCTGAAACTCTAATGGATTCATCACCAAACGCTTTGCCATTACGGACGTCTGTGAAGCATCGCCACCGTGAACCACAAGACCGTCATAGAGCGGTGCGAGTTTCAATGCCGTGTGGACGGCAGATGTTGTGGCTCCTCCGACAAAGAGTGGCGTGTCCATTCCCTCGTTTTGCATCATGCGGCAGAGATTCTCCATTTCCTTCAGCGATGGGGTGATGAGCCCGCTGACTGCTATCATTGTGGGGTGAAGCTCGTGAGCTGTTTGCAGGATGGTCTCGTTGCTGACCATAACTCCGAGGTCGTGGACGTCGAAACCGTTGCATGTGAGCACGATTCCTACTATGTTTTTGCCGATGTCGTGAACGTCGCCGTTAACTGTGGCCAGTATTGCGAGGGGTTTTTCGGCTTGATTCTGTGTCTGGTTCTGCTCGATGGCAGGTTGCAGGATGTCAACGGCATCCTTCATCACCTTTGCTGACTTGACCACCTGTGGTAGGAACATCTTTCCTTCGCCAAATAGTTTGCCGATGTGCTCCATAGCGCGCATCAATGGACCTTCGATGACGCTAACGGCATTGCCGTTGTAGGCTGTCAGTGCTTCTGGTATGTCTGTGGGCAGATACTGACTGATTCCGTTGACCATTGCGTGTGTCAGTCGTTGTTCGACGTCGGATTGCCGCCAGCTTTCTTCCTGCGGTTGGTTTGTTTCGACCTTCTTTCCTTCGGCTTCCGATTTCAGTTGTGTTGCAAGGGCGATAAGCTTTTCCGTTGCTTCTTCTCCAGTGTTTAGGATGACGTCTTCTACGGCTCGAAGCAGTTGGGGCTCGATGTCGTCGTAGACGCGAAGCATTGCCGGATTCACAATCGCCATATCCAATCCTGCGCGTATGGCATGATAGAGGAATACTGAATGCATGGCTTCGCGCACAGTGTTGTTGCCTCTGAAGGCGAAGGAAAGGTTGGAGATGCCGCCGCTTGTCTTTGCCAAAGGCAGGTGCTGCTTAATCCACTCGACAGCGCGTATGAAATCGATGGCGTAGGCAGCGTGTTCCTTGATGCCTGTGGCTACGGAGAGTACATTTACGTCGAATATTATGTCCTGTGGTGGGAAACCGATTTCAGTGAGCAGACGGTATGCTCTTTGGCAAATGGCAGTCTTACGTTCAAAGGTGGTTGCTTGTCCTTCTTCGTCGAAGGCCATAACTACTACTGCAGCTCCCATATGGAGCAGAAATCGGGCTTGTTCAAGGAAGTGCGTTTCGCCTCCCTTTAGACTTATGGAGTTGACTATGCACTTGCCTTGGGCGTTCTTTAGGCCTTCTACAAGGGTGGGCCAGTCAGACGAGTCAATCATCAGGGGCACGCGAGCCACCGATGGGGTGTTCGACAGGCAACGCAGGAAGTTTCGCATCTCTGTCTTGCTGTCCAACATAGCATCGTCCATATTGATGTCTATGATGCTTGCTCCGCCTTCTATCTGCTGACGTGCTACCTGCAGGGCTTCCTCGTAATTGTGCTCGGCTATGAGTCGTGCAAAGCGTCGCGAACCGGCTACGTTGGTGCGCTCTCCGATGTGCGTGAGGCCTGCCTCTTGGGATTGGGTACCAAGGGTTATGGTTTCCAGTCCTGACAGCCTCATGTCGTTGCCCCAGATTTGGGTATCGATGCGGCGTGGGGCTATTCCCTCAACAGCTTCGCGAATCGCTCGTATGTGGTCGGGAGTGGTGCCACAGCAGCCTCCCACTATGTTCAACAGTCCTGCCTGAGCCATCTCTCCGATGTGTCGGGCTGTGAATGCTGGGGCTTCGTCGTATTCGCCCATTTCGTTGGGCAGTCCTGCATTGGGATATAGACTAATGTATATGGGAAGCTTGTGCGCGAGTTGTTCTATGAAAGACCTCATGTCGGCTGCTCCAAACGAACAGTTCAAACCGAAGGATAGAATGGGGTAGTGGGCAATGCTGGTGTAGAAAGCCTCGAGGGTCTGTCCTGTGAGCACTCGTCCGCTACGGTCGTTGATGGAGGCAGAGACCATTACGGGTATTGTTCTTCCGAGTTCGTTGCCCAATTGGCTGATTGCCAGCAATGCTGCTTTGGCATTGAGAGCATCGTAACAAGTCTCCAGCAGCAATAGGTCGGCGCCGCCTTCCATTAGTGCTGCTGCCTGTTCGCGATAGGCTTCTGCCAATGTGTCGAAATCTACTGGTCGCAAGGTGGGCTCGTTGACATCGTTGGCAAGGCTAAGCGACTTTGATGTAGGTCCCATGCTTCCTGCCACCCACACCTTGCGCTGCTTTGTTGCATCGGCTGCTTTACGGGCAATCTCGGCTCCCTTGCGTGCCATCTCTGCTACCAGTCCCTCGCAACCATAGTCTGCTTGTGAAATGCGGTTCGACGAGAAGGTGTTGGTCGTGATTATGTCAGCTCCTGCCTCAATGTATAGGCGATGGATGTCTGCCACCACATCGGGCCGTGTGATATTGAGTATGTCGTTGTTGCCGACGAGGTTTGTCTTCCAGTCCTTGAAACGCTTTCCGTGATAGTCGGCAGCCTGCAATCCGCGCTGCTGTATTAGGGTTCCTGTTGCTCCGTCAAGTACCAGCAGTCGCCTGTCAAGCTCTGCTGTCAGTTGGGGAGGTATATGGTTCTCGCTGTGAGTCATAATGTTGGGTACATTCTTATCAGGCGCGACAAAGGTACGACATTATCGCTATTTCTGCAACTTTGGTTGGAAAAAAAGTGAACTTATGGTCGGCAGTATCGCAGAAAAGTGTTATCTTTGTCGCGCATTAGCAAAAAATGACCCAAAAATAATCATTTCAAAACAAAAATGAGTACTCAAAAGGAAAAAGTTAATGAGCTTGTAGAGCTCCGCGCCAAGGCCCGTGTGGGAGGTGGCGAGAAAGCTATTGAGAAGCAGCACCAGAAGGGCAAGTACACAGCCCGTGAGCGTATTGCTATGTTGCTGGACGAAGGCAGTTTCGAGGAGATGGACATGTTTGTCCAGCACCGTTGCACCAACTTCGGCATGGATAAGAAACACTATCTGGGCGACGGTGTCGTAACAGGTAGCGGTACCATTGGTGGACGTTTGGTTTACGTCTTCGCACAGGACTTCACCGTAAGTGCAGGTTCTCTCTCTGAGATGCTTGCTTCGAAGATTTGCAAGGTAATGGACATCGCCATGAAGGTTGGAGCACCAGTCATCGGTCTTAACGATTCAGGCGGTGCACGTCTGCAGGAGGGCATCAACGCTTTGGCTGGCTATTCCGAGATATTCCAGCGTAACATCATGGCATCGGGCGTAATTCCACAGATTAGTGCCATCATGGGCCCCTGCGCAGGTGGTGCAGTATATAGTCCTGCGCTGACCGACTTCACCTTGATGATGGAGAATACCTCATACATGTTCCTCACAGGTCCCGCTGTCGTAAAGACTGTACTGGGCGAGAATGTGACTCAGGAGCAGCTGGGCGGTGCAAGCGTTCATGGCACAAAGAGCGGTGTTTGCCACTTTACAGCAAAGACCGAGGAAGAGGCAATGGCAATGATAAAGCAGCTCATTAGCTACATTCCTCAGAACAACTTGGAGAAGACTCCTCGCGTGAAGTGCACAGACCCCATCAACCGCATGGAGGATTTCCTCAACGAGATTATCCCTGAGAACCCCAACGAGGCCTACGATATGTATAAGGTAATAGCAGGCATCGTGGACAACGGAGAATTCTTCGAGGTACAGCCCAACTTTGCAAAGAATATCATTGTGGGTTTCGCACGCTTCAATGGCGAAAGCGTTGGTATCGTAGCCAACCAGCCAATGGTGATGGCAGGCGTATTGGACAGCAACTCAAGTCGTAAGGGTGCCCGTTTCGTACGTTTCTGCGACGCATTCAATATCCCCATCGTCACCCTCGTAGATGTACCAGGCTTCCTGCCCGGCACTCAGCAGGAGTACAACGCAGTTATTCTGCACGGAGCCAAGTTGCTCTATGCATATGGAGAATGCACAGTACCCAAGGTGACAGTAACCCTTCGCAAGTCCTATGGCGGTAGCCATATCGTGATGAGCTGTAAGCAACTGCGTGGTGACATGAACTATGCTTGGCCTTCTGCTGAAATCGCAGTAATGGGTGCAGCAGGTGCTGCCGCCGTTCTCTACGCCAAGGAGGCAAAAGCCATGAAGGACGAAGGCAAGGAAGAAGAGGCACGCGCATTCATCAAGGAGAAGGAAGACGAATACAACAAGCTGTTCGCCAACCCCTACAATGCTGCTCGTTACGGCTATATTGACGATGTAATCGAACCTCGCAATACACGCTTCCGCATCATTCGTGCACTTACTCAGCTCGAGAACAAGAAACTGCACAATCCTGCCAAGAAGCACGGAAACATTCCATTGTAATAAATCGTAATTTGTATTTATCATGATACTATTATCAACTGACTGGGGACAGGCCTGGGCAATGGCAGGCATTAGCGTAAGTGTTGTATTCATTATACTCTTTATTCTAGTGGGCGTGCTTTTGTTGTTTAGTCTCGTGGCAAAAGGCGAGATCAAGAAACCCGTTGTTGCTGCAGTTCCTGCCGCACCCAAGTCTACGAAGAAAGTTTCCAAAGCCGATGAGGCTGCCGTTGCTATGGCTGTTTACCTCTATCTGAATGGACGTCACGATGAGGAGAGCGGAATGCTCACCATCAATGTCAACGAACATTCACTCTGGCACGAGGAACTGAACGAGAGACTGTGATTAAATTCAAAATTAATCAATTCAAAATTAAAAAATAAGAAGTTATGCAAGACTTTAAGTTTAAGATAGACGGCGCAGAGTACACCGCCAGCGTCGAAGAAAAAGAAGACGGCAAACTGGCAGTTACAGTCAATGGCAATGCCTATGAGGTAGAGGTTCCTGGGCATGCAGCTGCCGCTCCCAAGGTTCAACCCATCAAACCAGCCGCTCCTGCTGCAGCTCCTACAGCTGCCCCTGCCGCTGCTCCCAAGAAAGCTGCCACAGGTGCCGGCACAGCTGTAACAGCTCCTCTGCCTGGTACAATTACTAGTATCAACGTTAAGGAAGGCGATTCTGTAAAGGCAGGTGATACCGTGCTTGTGATGGAAGCCATGAAGATGGCTAACAACATCACTGCCGAGTGCGACGGTGTGGTAAAGGCCATCCTTGTACAGCAGGGTGCTCAGGTACAGTCTGGCGATGCCTTAATCGAAATCGGATGATTTCGTAATTGACAATTGATAATTGAAAATTGACAATTATGAAGAATATTAAGTTCTTTAGTTTGCTGGCCTTGCTTCTGTTGGTCGCTGCACCCATGATGGCTGCTGACTTCAATATGGATGAAGGCGTGAGCAAATTCATCGAGGAGATGGGTTTCGTATCGTTCTTTTATGGCGAAGGCTGGAAAAATGCCGTGATGATACTTCTTGGCTGCTTCCTGCTCTATTTGGCTATTAAGAAGGAATATGAGCCCCTGTTGCTCCTGCCTATAGCATTTGGTATGATTCTTACCAATTTGCCAGGCGCGGGTATGTTTGATTCTGAGATGTGGAATAATGAGTTCCTGAATGCCAATAGTCCAAATTATCATAGCTATGGCTATATCCTGAAACATGGCGGATTATTGGACATTCTTTACATTGGTGTCAAGGCTGGCGTTTATCCATGCCTTATCTTCCTTGGCGTGGGAGCAATGACAGACTTCGGTCCCCTGATTGCAAATCCCAAGAGCCTCTTGCTGGGAGCTGCCGCTCAGATAGGTATTTTCGCAACCTTCCTGGTAACTCAGATGGATCTGCCTATATTCGGATTTTCTCCTGAACAGGCTGCTTCTATTGGTATTATTGGTGGTGCTGACGGTCCGACAGCTATTTTCCTTACGAGTAAGCTCGCTCCTGAGTTGCTCGGTCCTATTGCAGTGGCTGCCTACAGTTACATGGCATTGGTGCCTGTTATCCAGCCCCCCATCATGCGCGCACTTACAACTAAAAAAGAGCGCATGATACGTATGGAGCAACTTCGTACAGTTTCTAAGAAGGAGAAGATTCTCTTCCCCATCATCGTAGCCATTATCGTGTCCTTGATAGTTCCCTCTGCTGGTACCCTTATCGGTTGCCTTATGCTGGGTAACTTGATGAAGGAAAGTGGAGTAGTGGAGCGCTTGTCGAAGGCTGCCCAGAACGAACTGAACAACATTGTCGTTATCTTCCTTGGCCTTACTGTAGGTGCCACAGCCACAGCTGCTTCGTTCATGAATTGGCAGACATTGGGTATCTTGTGTGTGGGCATTGTTGCCTTTGGCATTGGTTCTGCCGGCGGTGTCCTTATGGCCAAGTTTATGAACCTTTTCCTGAAGAAGAAGATTAACCCGCTGATTGGTTCGGCTGGCGTAAGCGCTGTTCCTATGGCTGCTCGCGTAAGTCAGACAGTAGGTCAGGAAGCCGACAAGCACAACTTCCTCTTGATGCACGCAATGGGCCCAAATGTGGCAGGTGTCATCGGTTCGGCTGTTGCAGCAGGTATTTTGCTCAGTTTCTTAGGTTAATTTTTCTTTTATATAATAAAAAAGCGCGGATTTTTTCGCGCTTTTTTTGTGTTTATAAGGAATTTATGTATCTTTGCCCTGTTAATTATACCTAAAGCTATGAAAAACCTTAGTGCAATCATTTCCACGATGCTGGTTCTGCTGTTCGTTAGTTCGTGTAAGGAGAATATAGACATGAGCGACCAGTTTACATTCAAAGACGAAACTATCATTAGCTATCTCGAGAAGCATGATACCATGTATAGTGAGTATCTGCGCATTTTGAGTGAGGTTAAGGTTAGCCGACGTTCCAATAGTTCACTATACCAACTTCTTACAGCTCGTGGTAACTATACGGTGTTTGCTCCTACCAATCAGGCAATTCAGAACTATCTGGATACACTTTATAAGAAGAATATCATAACAGAACCCACGTGGGATGGTTTTCCCAGTACTGTAAAATATGACTCTATTCAGAAGGTTATAGCCTTTAATAGTGTTATTGATGGTGGTGACGAAATACAGCCGTTCCAATTGTCTAGTTTCCCTGAAGAAGGTGATCCTTTCCCCGTTTCGAATATGAATGATCGTCGTCTGAAGGTTCATTATGATACGAATCCGGATAGTGTGTACATCAATGATGTCTGCCTGATGTCGTTGAAGAATCGTGATATCCGAGCAATAAACGGGTACATACATTGTATGCATGATGTCATAGCCCCAAGTAACGAGACATTGGGTGATGTCTTTGCAGGTATGATTGATAGTGGTGAAGAGGGATACCTGTTGCTGGCAAAGATGTTGCAGGCATGTGGGCTGATTGATACCCTCACAAGGGAAAAGGATGAAATTTACGAAGACCTCTATCAAGGCGGTTCCCTGAAGGATAACCCATGGAAGGTACCTACAGAGCCAGGTGATAGTTGGATTCCAGTGCATCGTTACTATGGATTTACTATCTTTGCCGAGCCCGATGCATTGTGGGAACAGGAAATAGGTAAGCCAGTTAAGCAAATCACACTTGAGGATGTCCGTCAGTATATTCAAAATAATAATCTCACTCCAGGTGCAGTGGATGACGAAAACTACAAGAGTGAAGACAATTCATTGAATCAATTCATTACTTACCACATTCTGCCAATGCACATAACAAAGGATAAGCTTGTGGTTCACTACAACGAGAGAGGCTATACTTATGGAACAACCAAGTCTGCCACCATTCCGGTATTTGAATACTACACTACTATGGGTAAGCGCCGTCTGCTGAAGATTTATGAATCGCGTCAGACCAATGGCAGTATCTACCTCAATCGCTTTGCCAAGTTACGTAACGGACGCCGCGAGAACTACAACGAGGTAGTGCCATGTGATCCAGATAAGGAAGGTGTACGCATTAAGGCAGACGAAAGCACTGATATCGATGACCGTGTTAATGGTACTATTTACCCCATTGAGAAAGTGTTGGCTTACGACAATGAGACTCGTGACAACCTACAGAAGGAGCGCATACGCTTCGATGTAGCTTCACTCTTCCCCGAATTTATGAATAATAACATTCGTGTTGACCGTGTGGGTACAGCCAAGACCTTGCGTGTTGCTATTTATCCCAACACAATATATCCCTATCTTAATGATCTATATATCTACGATGGTTCGAAATTCAACTATCTGTCTGGTTTCAAGCAGGCTTGGAATAACTATCAGGGTGATGAGTTGAATGTAATTGGCAACTACGAAATGGTATTCCGCTTGCCTCCTGTTCCACGTAGTGGCACTTATGAAATTCGATATCTTGTGGGTGCAGGATCTAGTTATCGTGGATTGTGTCAGGTATATTTCGGTGAAAGCAACAGCGCTACAGACTTTCCATTGGATAAAATGACTGCACAGGGCATTCCTCTTGATCTTCGTATGGGTGGTTTGGTTCGCTCAACTCCGTCTGGCAGTTATCCTAGCATAGTAGGTTGGGAAGAGGATGGTACTGATGATGACTATAACGCAGAAGTTGACAAAAAAATGCGTGCCAATGGTTTCATGAAGGCTCCAAATAGCTATATTGCTTTTGCAGGAGGAGATAAACCTTGCCGTACAGAACCTCGTTCCGTACGCCGCATTATAGTAACTCAGCACATGGATCCTGATAAGGTATATTACTTAGGATTCAAGAACGTTATGGATGACGACCAGTTACAGTTCTATATGGACTTCCTGGAGTATTGTGCCAAAGAGGTTTACGACAATCCATACGAGCCAGAGGATATTTGGTAATATTAACGTTGGCGACGTTTGCGCCTTGTTTAAGCGCCAATGTGAAATGCAGCCACTAACGCTTTATCAACTCAACACATTAGTAAAGGAGGTCATTGAAGAGAGACTTCCCAATCGCTATTGGGTACAAGGTGAACTCAGCGAAGGAAGAGCAGGATATAATGGTCATTTCTATGGAGAGATGATTCAGAAGGATGAACGCACAGCCTCTATCATAGCAAAAGCTCGTGTTACCTGTTGGGCTTCCATGTATGCTGCTTTGTCGCGTACGTTCCATGAGGCTACTGGTGAAACTCTCCGTGCCGGACTTACTGTTATGGTTGAGGTATCTGTCAGTTTTCATCAGCAGTATGGTTATAGTCTGACGATTACCAACATAGATCCCTCTTATACACTTGGGGATATGGCACGGCGCCGTCAGGAGATTCTTCGTCAGTTGGAACAGGATGGTATTCTGCATGACAACCAACAACTTTCTCTTCCATTACTCACGCAGCGAATAGCAGTTATCAGCAGTGCAACCGCTGCAGGTTATGGTGATTTCTGCAATCAACTTCTCCACAACGAGTACGGGTTTTATTTTCATCTACAGCTTTTTCCGGCAATAATGCAGGGGCAGCATGTTCCAGAAACATTAATTGCCGCTCTTCAACAGGTTGCTGCCGAATCAGAACAATGGGATGCAGTGGTTATCATACGTGGTGGTGGATCTACGAGTGATCTTAGTGATTTTGATTCTTATCCGTTAGCTGCTTGCATAGCGCAGATGCCATTGCCTGTAATCACAGGTATTGGTCACGAACGCGATGAAACGGTTCTCGACTATGTTGCTCATACTCACCTTAAGACTCCAACGGCCGTCGCTGCTTTCCTCATAGAACGTCTTGCTGCTACGTCTACACATGTTGATGAACTCAGTCAACGAATCTCACGAAGCGTAATCGAGCGCATTTCACGTGAACAGCAACGTATAATAAAGCTTGCGAGTGTTTTGCCTTTGGCATTCCAAACGGTACGTCAGCGACAAGAGCACTTATTAGATACTATACTTTTGCGTATTTCTAATGCTCATCGCGAACGTCATATTCGCGAACAACATAGACTCCAGCTTCTTGAACAGCGCCTACGCAGTCTCGATCCCGCCTTGATGTTGCAGAGAGGGTACTCTATGACAATAGTTGATGGTCACCTTCTGCATGATGCTTCCGAAGTGTTTCCTGGCCAAAAAATTACTACTCGCTTGGCAAAGGGGACAATCACATCTATAGTAACTTCTGATAATACTTGAATATGGAACAACAGCAAATAACTTATGAACAGGCTATAGCACAGCTTGAGACACTTGCTCAGCAAATGGAACGCGGCGAAGTTCCTATCGATGAGATGGCAGATCGTCTGCGTCTAGCCCAACAGCTTATTGAATATTGTCGCCAGCGTCTTACGGCTGCTGACGCCTCTGTTCAGCAAATCCTCAATCCAGACCAAAAGTAATAAAATATGAAAACGGCTGATTACATCCATAAGATAGAGATTGATTCTTTGTGGAGCGGACGACGCCACATCGTATGGGAACTTCGTCCTGACGTAAACATCTTGAGTGGTGTTAACGGCGTGGGAAAGAGTACAATACTGAACAGAGTTGTAAAACATCTGCTAGAACGTCGTGATACAGAACGTAGGTTGGGAGGTGTGAGCATAACATTCAGTCCAGAGGATGCCGATAGCGTGAGGTTTGATGTAGTGCGTTCGTTTGACCGCGCTGTAGTGAGTAGCGAACTATTGTCGAAAATTGCTGATTTGAAACTGCAAACTGAATTGGATTTGCAACTTTATATGTTACAACGACGTTATCTCGACTATCAGGTGAACCTGTCGAATCGTATGATAGCACTGTTGACTTCAGGTGTTGCAGATGCACAGCAACAGGTACAGGATATGATGGGAGAAAAGTCGCATTTTCAGGACATTGTCGATATGCTTTTCCAAGAAACAGGCAAAACTATAGATCGTAATAACAATGAGATACGTTTTTTGCAGTATGATGAGACGATTGAACCTTATCAATTGTCATCTGGAGAAAAGCAGATGTTGATAATTCTTCTTACGGTTCTGGTGCAAAATCGCGAGCCTTATGTCTTGTTTATGGATGAGCCTGAAGTTAGTCTGCATTTTGAATGGCAGAAACAGTTGGTATCATTAATTCGAGACCTTAATCCACGTGTACAGCTAATACTTACCACCCATAGTCCGGCCGTAGTCATGGATGGGTGGCAGGATTGCATCACAGATGTTGAGGATATTGTAGTTGATGCTTAGCGGGCGAGTATTAAGATGAAGAGACTGAGCGAAAATATATCATCGAGGTATGTCGAGGCTGCCAACCGGCTACGACCCAATAAGGCTCGTAAAAGGGTTGTGGCATACGTGGAAAGCTACGATGATGTATTGTTCTGGCGCTCTGTCCTTGATGAATTTGAAACAGATGATATTGGGTTTGAAGTTATGCTTCCCTCCCGTACCAATCTCGGAAAAGGAAAAAAGAATGTTTTAAGCAATGTCCTTGGCGACAATGTTTTGGGCGAGAGCCTTATAGCATGTGTGGATGCTGACTACGACTACCTGATGCAGGGAACTACACCGATTTCAAGAGAGATAATACGTAATCCGTTTGTCTTCCATACGTATGTCTATGCAATAGAAAACTATCAGTGCTATGCCCGTGGCTTACATGAAGTGTGCGTGATGTCAACACTTAACGACCATGAAATTGTAGACCTTGAGGCCTTTATGGAGGAATATAGTCGTATCGTGTGGCCGTTGTTTGTATGGAATGTGTGGGTGTATAAATACAACTGCTATTCACGGTTCACACTATTGGACTTCGGTGGACTGGTGAGCATACGTGATGTGAATCCATTTAATCCCGCACGTACATTGGAACAGTTAAGGCATACTGTAAACCGAAAGATAAACTGGATGCAGCAGCATTATCCTGAAGGGAAGAAAACATACAAACCCTTACGCGATCAATTATTGGCATTGGGATTGACACCTGAAACCACATACTTATATATGCAGGGACACTCTGTGATGGATGGTGTGGTTCTTCCTTTGCTGACACCAATTTGTACTCATTTACGTAAGGAACGTGAAGCAGAGATACGAAGGAATGCTGTGCATTCCCAGCAACGACAAAATGAATTGGCATGTTATCAACGTCGTTTAGGTGCTCTCGACCAAATGCTGCGTAAGAGCAACAAATTTCTTCAGAGTGAACCGTACGGACAGTTACGACGTGACTTGAAGGCCTTTGTTGACCGATATAAACCAAACTCCGAAAAAATTGAATAGATATGACATTCCAGGAACTATGCACGCAACGTTACAGTTGTCGTAATTACAAGAGCGACCCTATCCCCGAAGAGAAACTGCAATACATTCGCGAATGTGTGCGTTTGGCTCCTTCGGCAGTAAACTTGCAACCTTGGCGTTTTATACTTATAACTGACAAAGAGAGATTAGAAAAAATTTGTCAGTGCTATAAACGTGAATGGATACAGACGGCACCCGCAATAGTCGTATGCTTGAAGCGTGAAGATGAGGCTTGGACTCGTCGATGCGATGGACATAACCACGCAGATATTGATATAGCCATAGCTACTGAACACCTGTGCTTGGCTGCATCGGAACAAGGCTTGGGAAACTGTTGGGTCTGCAACTTCGATGTGGATGCGCTTATGTCTACTGGCATTGTCCCTGAAGGATATCAGCCTGCCGTTTTAGTGCCCTTGGGTTATCCTTCTGACGAACTCAAGCCTAAGACACGCAAACCTCTTGACGAAGTTTGGGAGTAACTCGTAACTAATAATAATTTAAAGAATAAGGAATATTGCCGGCACTTTGCTGATGTCGGGCAATGTTTCCTTGCGCCATTCTGCAATAGTATGTGTGCGAATCCATTCATCTTGAGTGGTGATGCCTGCAGCTATTGACATACGTGTTTTTGGTGAAAGTGTACAGACTAAAGTCTCGAACATCTTTCGGTTGCGATATGGTGTTTCTATAAATAGTTGTGTTTGTTTTTCGCGTTGTGCTCGTTGTTCGAGAAACTTTATTTTTTGAGCGCGTTCACTATCATCAATAGGCAAATAGCCGTTAAAGGCAAAACTCTGTCCGTTCAGTCCACTAGCCATAACTGCCATAATCATGCTGTTGGGCCCCACGAGTGGGACAACTCGTATTCCCTTGCGTTGAGCTATGGCTACAATGTCTGCTCCTGGATCTGCTACGGCAGGACAACCGGCTTCGCTAATAACGCCCACTGGCAATCCTTCGGAAATAGGCTTCAGGAAAGAAGCATAGACGTTAGCGTCGCTCCTTTTCCCCATTTCATAGAATACACTATCATCAATGGGGAACTCATGGTTTACACGACGAAGGAAACGACGTGCAGTACGAACTTCCTCTACGATAAAATGACGAATACCATTTATTACATCGGTATTATATGAAGGCAACACTTGGTCAATTGGTGTATCGCCAAGCGTGCAGGGTATCAGGTATAGAGCTGCTTCCATGTTTTTCGTCCTTTAATGTAATATTGCCACAACAGAGAAAACGTTGCCTGCTCAGGAATGGGGGAGAGGATGGTTTGTTGCAGGTTCTCGCGACGGTCTTTATCGAAGTCTGGCCGTATTTTGTGGAAATCTCTGCGTGCACGCCATACGGCCTTGAACGAACCTGTCTGTCCCTTCAATAGGAACTGAACAGAGGCCAATGCATCAAGCCACCAGCGAATACGCATTACAGATTTCAATCGTTCCTCTGGAAGATTCTTGTAAAGAAGCAACAGATTGTTGCGGAAGTTTAGATAATCCTTGTGTGGGTTCCCTTGGGGTAAGGTACCGCCACCTAAATGGTAGGCAACACTTTGTGGGATAACTACAATACCGCGTCCGCGGCTGCGCAGACGCCAGCAAAGGTCAATCTCTTCTTGGTGCGCAAAGAAACGTCCGTCGAGTCCACCAACATCCCAATAGTCGGAACTGCGAATCATCAGTGCAGCACCTGTTGCCCACATTACAGGCACAATATCATCATACTGCCCATTATCCTTTTCAACAGTTCCAAAGACACGACCTCTGCAATAAGGATATCCAAGTGCATCGATGAAACCTCCTGAGGCTCCGGCATATTCGAATTTCTCTGGTGCCCATTGGCACAGCAGTTTTGGTTGACAGGCAGCCACTTCTGGGTGTGCTTCCATGTAGGTAATCATTGGCTTTAGCCAGCCCTTGTGGACTTCCACATCACTATTCAGGAGCAGAAAGTATTTTGCTTCCACCTTTGCCAATCCCAAATGGTATCCTTCTGCAAAGCCATAATTCTTGTCTAATACAATGCGACGCACATTCGGCATTTCTGTTTCGAGATACTGAAGGCTGTCATCAGTTGAGCCGTTATCAATCACTACGATGTCTGCCTCCATACTATTCTCTACAACTGAGGGCAGAAAACGACGCATCATCTCAGCTCCGTTCCAGTTCAGTATCACTATTGCAATATCCTTCATAATGTTTCTCCAATTAATGCAGTATGGTCTGTATTCCAACCTATAAGCTTTAGTGGAACTATCGAGTTGTCCATATCTTCGTTTTGTGGTATGTATTCTACTCGTATATAATTGTCAGTAAAACCTCCAAGTATGCCTTTGCGCTTTCCGTGTTCCAACAATACAGGACGTGTACTCCCTATATACCTATTATAAAACGCGCGCGCGTGAGAGTCACTTACCTTCATTACTTGTTGGCTGCGACAATGCTTTTCTTCCGGTCGCACTTTTAGTGGAATGTTTAGAGCTTTAGTGCCTGGGCGTTCGCTATAACTGAATACATGGTACTGGCTGACTGGCATTCGATTCATAAAGTCCAGCGCCTGTTGGAAGAGTTCATCGGTTTCACCTCTCATACCTACTATTACATCAACACCGATAAAGGCATCAGGCATGAGCTCCTTGATTCTCTTCATCTTCTGTTCAAACAAGGCCGTATCGTAGCGGCGGTGCATCAACTTGAGCACCTCGTCGCTGCCGGATTGCAAAGGAACATGAAAGTGGGGCATAAAAGCACGGCTGTTAGCACAGAACTCCAGAACCTCGTCCGTCAGCAGGTTCGGTTCGATACTACTTATGCGATAGCGCTCTATTCCTTTAACTTCATCAAGGGCGCGGATAAGATTAATAAATGTTTCTCCTGTGGAACGGCCAAAGTCGCCGATGTTCACTCCTGTAAGAACAATCTCTTTACCGCCTTTCCTTGCCACCTCTTCAGCCTGTGCAACCATAGAGGCTATTGAGCCATTGCGACTGCGCCCTCTCGCGAAGGGTATCGTACAGTATGTGCAGAAATAGTCACATCCGTCTTGTACTTTAAGGAAATATCGAGTTCTGTCCCCGCATGAACATGATGGAACGAAGGAAGCCTCTTTAAGTTCTGTGTGCTCCGTTTCCTTTGTGTGCTCTGAGAAATAGTGCACAATCTTTTCAACCACCTTGCCCTTCTGTGCTGTGCCAAGCACCATATCCACACCTTCAATCTGTGACACCTCTATTGGTTTCAGTTGTGCATAGCAGCCGGTTACCACCACCAAAGCTCCAGGGTTTTGGCGTATCAGTCGGTGTATTGTCTGGCGACATTTATGGTCAGCTACTTCTGTAACGCTACATGTGTTCACAAAACATATGTCTGCCGTTTCACCTTTTTTAGCTCGACATACTCCGAGTTCCTCTAATCGGGAAGCCACAGTGGCAGTCTCTGCAAAGTTTAATTTACAGCCCAGCGTAAAAAACACTGCTCGTTTCCCTTTTAAACACTTTTCTTCCTTCATTTGTACTAAAATCGAGGCTAAAGTTACGAAAAATGTGCGAAAAAGCATAAATTTTAACGATTTTTGAAAAAATATTGTAAAAAGTTATACGTAGTATTAAAAAAGTTTGTACCTTTGCACCGGTTTTAAAAAGCAATTGATTGTTTTACTAATTTAACAAAAGAAAAAAATGAAAAAGTTAGCATTCATGTTCGTAGCTGTAGCAGCTATTTCTTTCGCTTCTTGCGGAAACGGTACAAAGGCCGAGCAGGCTGAGGACAGCACTGCAGTTGACACTGTAGAGGTTGTTGATACCGTAGCTGTTGACACTGTTGCTGCCGACACCGTTGCATAAGCAATAGTAGCCGAACAATAGGTCTTAGGGGACTGCACAAGGTGTAGCCCCCTAATTTTTTCTCTAATTCGATGAGAAATGAGACCTTTAACTGCAAAAAAGTCCTTAATATTTAGACTTTTTTGCAGTTTTTTTCTTATTTTTGCCCCCAAATGTGCTAAAAATAATAAAAATACATACTATGAAAAAAACTTTACTTCTTATCGCAACTTCTTTGTTGCTGAACGTTGGTGCAGTTTTTGCTCAAATGGCAGACGTTACTGCCCAGTACATAACAAACCCGGGTTTTGAGGATTGCGAAGCCGTGGAGATCACCGAGTGTAAAGGCTACGGAACTACGGTACACGGCAATGGCCATTGCCTGATGTTGGAAGGAAGCGTAGAACATGGCTACGACTATTCAACTACTGGCTGGCAATTGGTGCAACAGAATACCAATGCTAACGGCGGCGTGGTCAATTACGGTAACAAGGTGCAGTATGCAAAGTCTGGCTTTGAGGATGTACCAGCATCAGGCCCCACTGCAACTTCCGGTAGCAATGCGCTATGTTTTTGTGGCAACAACAGTCTTGTCTACAAACAGACTAATAGCATCACCCTTCCTGCTGGATCTTATAAGATGACCGTCAACATTTACCCCTATAATGGTGCATATTCAACTGCTCAGCCAACGACAAAAGTCAAGACGTTCACTGGTTTTGTAGGCAACGATGGAACAGAGTATTTCTCAGAGGAAAGGTCGGATAACAAAGAAATCGTTCTCAACTCTAATGCTTGGAATACGGAAGTTGTTTACTTTGAGCTGACTGAGCCGACCACAGGGCATATTCAGGTTAGTTATGGTATACAGTATTTCCTTGTTATTGATGACATCAAGTTAGAAGGTGAGACAGGTATTGTCACCAGTGGACTGAAGAAAGTGTTAACCAAGGCCAATGCTTTAAATGCAGAACTGTCTGATGCTACATTGACATCTGCCATATCATCGGCAGAAGCATTCCTTGAAAATCCTGCTTCACAAGCCGATGTAGCCACGCAGATTGAAACTCTTTATGTGGCTATGGCTTCTGCCTTGAGTGCAAGCTCTGGTGTTGTTGACATCACCTCTGCCTATCTGGAGAACCCGTCTTTTGAGGCAGAAAGAAAAAAACCATGGGAATGGGGTGATAAATCAGGAATCATAAGCGAAATAGATGAGATGTATCAGCCGTTCATTGACGGCAAGAATGTAGTAGAATTCACCTCTGGAGGTTATGTCGGTGCTATCCTTCAGACCATCAGCAACCTGCCAGCAGGCTTCTATGCTTTAGATGCAAGAGTGAACAATGCAGCATATCTCATTTTGGGTAATAGTACTAGTAGTAAGACTATTTGTACAGGAGGTAAAGATCCTGTATTCCTGCGCTTCCATCCTGCAATCTTTCAAATGGAGACACCTGCAGATGTCATCGTAGGAGCTCAGGGAAGTGGTAAATTCCGCGTAGATGATTTCCGTCTGTTCTATGGTAAGGATGCAGCTTCCTTAGAGGCTCGTCTTCTCGTCGATGTTAAAGCCGATGCGCAGGCAATCCTTGACAATGAAAGTTTCTCGGCAGTCACCGGCTCTGAACGCACAAGCGTACAAACAGCCATCGAGGGCAATGATGCCGCAACAATAAACAGAAATATCAACACCTTCATCACATCTATAGAAAGTTACGATGCCCTTGCAAAGAAAAAGAGTGATGCTGCCAATTATACCCAAGCCACTTACCCCTATGCCAGTGCTACCATATTTGAAAATATCCAAGAGATAGTTAATACGACCGCGAGCTCAAAAACCAACGCTAAAGAGATGACTACTCAGTTGGATAATCTCTTTTTACAGGTTTATGTATCCAACGCCTATTGCGAGGGAGTGGAAAAGGTAGACTACACCAGCAGCATCAAGGAAGCCAATATCGCAGCAGCTACAGAATACTGGTTGATGCAGAATATGGCCGTCGTGCAGTTGGCAAATACGAAAGCATGGAAGAATCCCAAGACAAATGAGTCCGATAACATTGTCTTTGGCACAAGCTCCTCTTACAATTACAACGAGACTGAGAAAAAGGCGCTAATCCTTAAGCAGACGATTTCTAATCTGCCTGCAGGAAAATATGTTCTCTCCATCACCATGATGGCAACCACCAATCTTACCGCTTATGTATTCTTCAATGGGGAGCAGATAGGCTCTATGGTAGGAAAGGGTACTGCAAGTGGTGGCAAATATGGTGCAGGATGGAACGACTACACCTTCGAGTTTACCAAGACCAGCGTTGATTCTCAGCCTATTCAGATTCAAGCAACTCCTGCGAATAACTATTTAAAGGAATTTTACATTGATAACTTCCGTCTTTACAAACTCACGGAAAACGGTGATGGCATTGAAAACGTGTCAAGTGTCAAGTGTCAAGTGTCAAATGAGGTGTATGACCTTAGCGGTCGTAAGGTTGTTAAGCCAACAAAGGGTCTCTACATCGTTGGTGGCAAGAAGGTGGTACTGAAATAATATACATATATATAATATAATAAGGTATAAAGAATATGAAAACTTCTATATTAAAGAAAATTCTGCTTCTGGTACTCGTTGCAATATCTGGTCAGGCTTTTGCACAGAATGTTTGTGATATTGTTTGGGTAAAGGCAGAAGCAACACCGGTTGATGGTGGACTAGTGTATGTGAACTGGAATTATGAAGGTGATGAAATACCAGAAGATTTTGTTTCGGAGTTTTATCGTGCGGTAAATATTGGTGCTAGCACGGCGTTCATTGTCGCAGAGCCCAACGTTGCAGATGGTTGGATGCTTGCCGGCTTTGCCCGTGACACAAATAAGAACGGTAGGTATGACAACGGCGAGGATCAGCAGTTTTATGTTCGTCCAGACCATTTCTTTACTGCCAAAATATACCCCGAGTCGTATTATGGTGACGGCTCTTCATCGAGCAGTGCCCAAATTGAGGCTGAGGCTGCTTTAGCGGATAAGATTGCCAATGAAGAAGAACCCTCTGATAGGGTTTATGCCGTATTCACTCAGGGCGATATCGCTATGCAGGCAGAGGACCAGGAATGGTATGGTAAGGTTTGGAGCAGCAAACTCAACAACGAAATTGGTGATCAAGTAACCTTTACAGCTGTTGGCGAGTCTTTTGTACCTCAGACGACCGGTAGTAACAAATACTTTAAGTTCGACCATTGGACTATTCCTGGTGGTGAGACCCTCTACACTCGTAGTATCACTGTGACAGTTTCTGGTGGTGAGATTTATTATGCCCACTTTGTTGAGACCACTAAGGAGGATTTCAATAACAACGAAAGAAATACGGCTATAGACCCTGTCTTCAAAGGTTCTAGAACCTTCGGCTCTAAGTTCTATAACCTTCAGGGACAAGTTGTAGAACCTTCGGCGAAAGGTGTATATATCCAGAATGGAAAGAAAGTAGTCCTGAAATAGAAATCTACATAGAGGATGAGAATTAGAAGTTTGATATTTGTCCTGCTATTTTCACTCTCGTCAATAGCGCAGACTGCTACGGAAATCATTCGTGGTAAGGTGCTCGACGAGACAGGTGAACCGCTTATCGGTGCATCGGTGAAGGTGAAGAAAACAGGGCAGGGTGTAGTAACCGATATTGATGGTAACTTCTCGTTGGGCGTTTCCAGCACAGACGAGACGATAGTCATCTCGTATATCGGCTACGAACCGTTTACGATATCCGGAAAACGTTTGGCTCAGGCAAAGGTCGTTCGCATGAAACCCGACCAGAGCCAGCAGTTGGACGAGGTCGTTGTAACAGGTATGCAGCGCATGGATAAGCGTCTGTTCACCGGTGCTACAACCCAGCTTAAGGCCGCTGAAACAAAAATCGATGGTATGGCTGACATCAGCCGTTCTCTCGAGGGACGTGCTGCTGGTGTATCTGTACAGAATATTACCGGTACATTCGGTACTGCACCAAAGATTCGCATTCGTGGTGCAACGTCCATTTATGGTAGTTCGAAGCCTTTGTGGGTGGTGGATGGTGTCATCATCGATGATGTTACGGACATCAGTGCCGACGATTTGTCGAGCGGTGATGCCGAGACACTTATCTCTTCAGCCATTGCTGGATTGAATCCCGATGATATTGAGTCCTTCCAGATACTTAAGGACGGTTCCGCTACATCTATTTATGGTGCGCGCGCTATGTCCGGTGTGATAGTCATCACTACAAAGAAAGGTTCCGAAGGCAAGAGTCATGTGAGCTACACAGGTGAATACACTATGCGTCTGAAGCCCAGCTATCGCAACTTCAACATCATGAACTCGCAGGAGCAGATGGGTGTATATCGTGAGCTTGAGGAAAAGGGTTGGCTCAACTTCTCCGATACATATCGTGCAGCCAAGAGTGGTGTGTATGGTAAGATGTACCAGTTGATAAACAGCTACGACGATGCCACCGGTATGTTTGCTCTTCCCAATACCTTAGAGGCTCGCAACGCATATCTGCGTGAGGCTGAGTATAGGAACACGGACTGGTTCGATGAACTATTCTCGAATGCCGTAATGCATAGCCATTCAGCAAGCATCTCTGCCGGTACGGATAAGGTTTCCTTCTATGGTTCTTTGAGTGCGATGTTCGACCCAGGATGGTACAAGCAGAGCAAGGTGCAGCGTTATACTGCCAACATGAATGCGTCGATAAAGATGTCGAAGCATCTGACCTTGAACCTTATCTCCATGGGTTCATATCGCAAGCAGCGTGCTCCCGGTACTCTCAGTCAGTCTGTAGATGCCGTTCATGGTGAGGTAAAGCGTGATTTCGACATCAACCCCTATAGTTATGCCATCAACTCCTCGCGCACTCTTGACCCCAACGAGTCCTATACCCGTAACTATTCTCCGTTCAACATCAAGAGCGAGTTGGACAATAACTTCATCAACATCGATAAGACCGATTTGAAGTTCCAGGGCGAACTGAAGTGGAAACCCTTGCGTGGACTTGAATTCAGCGGTTTGGCAGCAATCCAGTACTCTTCGGCAACACAGGAGCACCAGATTACAGAGAACTCGAACCAGGCAGAAGCCTATCGTGCTATGCCCGATGCTGTAGTCCGTGAGGCTAACCCTTGGCTTTACCTCAATCCCGATATGCCTAATTCGTTGAAGTACAGTATCCTGCCTGTAGGTGGTATGTATCTGAAGACCGACAACAAGATGCGAAGCGTTGACTTCCGCTTGACAGGTAACTGGAACCATGTGTTCAAGGAAACCCACATCGTCAACCTCTTTGCCGGTAGCGAGATTGGTTCTGTTGACCGTCAGCGCAACTACATGAACGGCTGGGGTATGCAGTACGACAAGGGTGAACTTCCTTTTTATACTGTTGACTTCTTCAAGAAGAGCATCGAGAGCGGTTCCGACTACTATTCGCTCAATCACTATTTCAACCGTTCGGCAGCATTCTTTGCCAACGCAACATATTCATACGATGCCCGATATACCCTCAATGGAACATATCGCTATGAGGGCACAAACCGTTTAGGTCCCAGCCGTCAGGCACGTTGGCTTCCTACGTGGAACGTTTCCGGAGCATGGAATATGCATGAGGAGAAGTTCTTCAAGTCTTTGAAGAAAGTCCTGTCACATCTGTCGCTGAAAGCCAGCTATTCGTTGACAGCTGACCCCGGTCCTTCTTCGGTGAGCAATGCAACCGTTGTTCTTCGTAACTACAAGCCATACCGTCCCTTCA
>Ga0247611_10001615_pt1 | contig 39748 bp, 91 predicted proteins | sample 177DNAGHGhighgp2_FD_192422 | JGI IMG/M metagenome (GOLD analysis project Ga0247611, IMG submission 192422) | Sheep rumen microbial communities from Palmerston North, Manawatu-Wanganui, New Zealand - 1770 DNA GHGhigh gp2 | ecosystem: Host-associated > Mammals > Digestive system > Stomach > Rumen... | reverse complement strand
ATAATCATCATTACATCATATTATTAGATGGTTGGTTTGATGATGAATTGTGGGCGGATAATGACGAAGAAGCCATAAAAGATTTCAGAAAGCAATATGGAAATGAAAGTGTGGTGGCATAATGAAGCTTGACAGACTAATAATGATTAGTGCATTGAGTGTATTAATCATTATTTATGTAATTAAATTTTAAAAGGTAAATATGGAAGGAGATTATAACATTATGGCAACATTAAACGTAAAAGATTTTAATGAAATTAAGGAAAATGTAGTATTTAAGCTTGTTTCAAAGGATAAGGAATTGATAAAAGAAGTTCCACATAAGGATTATTTAGATTTGATGATTGTATTTTATATCAATCTAAATAATACTCATTATGCACTGATTAATAATGAGGTAGCTAAACAGCTTAAAATTAATGAAGAAGATTTAATGTCTGTAGCTATGGAAAACACACCACGGATGTTAGGGTATAAATTAAAGGGAATTTTTTCTACAATAGCCGAAATAACTGGATGTGAAAATGAAATATATGATATTGCACAGATAGATGATTTACTTGTTCCACTTCAGGTTTTAACAAATCATATTGGAACATACGGAGCAGGAGTTATTTTATATCCTAACTTAATGGAAAGTATAGCAGAGAAATTTCAATCTGATTTATATATTATTCCAAGTTCAGTGCATGAAACATTAATTTATAAAAATTGCGAACAAATGGATGAAGATGTTCTGAAAGAAATGATTACTCACGTAAATGATAATGAAGTTCCAAAGGAAGATATATTAAGCTATAGCTTATATTTCTACTCACGAGAGAAAAAGGAAATATCAATTGTACAGTAAAGGGGGTGATTAATTGACAATTAAATCACGGAGATAATGTTAAAACAGAATATAAATGTAGTGTTGGCTAGGCAAATAAAACCTAGCCTTTTTTATTGAAAGGAGTTTTAAAATGGCAAATTCAAAAGTTTATGAAGTAATTACAGACAAGGTAGCTACACGTATTAAGAACGCAATTGATAATGGTACATCTTTCCAGTGGGTAAAACCTTGGAAGGGATACCCATTAGGTAACTACACAAACTATCTCAAGGATGGTGTAGATGGTATGAAGGAATACAGAGGTATTAACCGCTTGTTACTTGATGGCGGTCTTTACATCACAATGAAACAATTAAATGAACTTGCTGAGAAGGACAATAAGAAATATAAGATAAAGAAGGGTTGTCACAGAGAATGTGTTTACTTCTACAAGAAGAGAGAAGTAGACAAGAAGGATGAAAACGGAGATGTAATGCTTGATGAAAATGGCGAGCCAATTAAGCAGAGATTCATGATTATGCGTTTCTATCCGGTATTCAATGTGGCAGACATTGAAGGACTTGATGAAGTAGTCATTGAAGGAATTGATACCGATTATGATGAAACAAAGCTTAGTAAAAAGGCGGACAAGATTGTTACCGCTTATTGTAAGCGAAGCGGTGTTACTCTTCAGAAAAAGAAGGGAATTGATAAGGCATATCACAATGCAGGTACACATACAGTTGTAGTTCCTGATAAGAAACAGTTCAATTCACTTGAGGAATATTATTCAACATTATTCCATGAATTAACACATAGTACACAAGATGCTTGTGGCAGAGTTACTGACCACAAAAAGGGAAGTAAGAAGTACAGTTTTGAGGAACTTGTAGCTGAACTTGGAGCATTGTTCTTAATGCAAGAGATTGGTTTTGATACAAGCAAAACAGAAATCAATTCAACCGCTTATTTGAAGGGCTGGTTAAAGGTTCTTGAGTCAGATGTAAGCTTTATTGTAAAGGCAAGCACACAGGCTCAAAAGGCACTCGATTATATTCTTGATGTAAAATATGAGAATACAGAAGATACAACTGAAGTTGAAATTGAGATTGATGATGAATTTGATGTAGCTTAATATGTTGCAAGGGCGGTGAAATATCCGCCCTTTAAAGGGAGAATACTGATGTGAAAAATAAAGTGAGGTATTCAAATGAATAACAATAAATGGTTTATGAAAGCAGAAAATGGAAAAGAAACAATAGAAAGAACTTTTGATGATTATGATAGTTTTCTTGAATATTTGCATGATTTTATATTAGATGGTTATCATATTGAATGTTGTAGAGAAGACCAAAAACATTTAATTTTTGAAAGGAGTGAATAAATGGAAAGTATTTATTATCCATATACAAAAAAGCAAGCTATCGAAATAACTTCTCGATATTTTGGTATTTCTAAAACAGAAGCAAGATTACATTTAGAAAAAGATGTTGCTTATCGTTATGGAAAGAAAATGAAACCGATTGGTGAAAGAATATCTGCTATGGATTGCGGATTAAAAGAACAAGCTAAATTAGCTTTTTATGAGGATTAAAAATGATTTTTATATGTCAACTACCTAAAAGTGAGCAATTGAATTATTATAAACGCATTAAAAAAGCGTTAATTGAAGAGGATTCTTATTCTTTTGAAAACTTAAAAGAAGCTATGAGTAGTAAGGTAAAGGATTTGCAAGGACTAATTTAGGGGGTGATTATATGCTAGAAGATTTAATTCAGGACTACATAAATGCAATGCACAAAGCAAATATCAAAGATATGTTACGGATTGAACGTGCTATCAATGGTTTAGGAATGGATAGCATGACATTAAGAACTGTAGTAAAAGAGCTTGAAGCAGAAAGGAAACAGAATGGCGAAAATACCTAGTAAGGCTGTTTATTATATATATGCTGATGTAAATAATGAGGAAAGAAAATGTATTTTTGTCAGCAAAGATTGGAAAAAAGCGAAGCGTTTAATGGAAAAGATTGAAAATAAGGAATTTGATGATTGCTATTTAAACGCAAAAATGGAAAGGAAATAATATGGAATACACAACATATATAGTAGATGAATGCGGAACTCCGATAGTCAAAGCAAGCGAAGTTGATGTTGATAAATATTTAGAGGAACATCCTGAGTATTCGGTGAGGTGTTTGTAATGGAAGGCAAATGGATTTTATGTAAGAATTGCATAGATGCAATAAAATCTAGGGGTGAAAAGATATTTGTTGGTGATGTAGTAAATGGATTTGATTACGAAGATGAACCAACAAAATGCGAATGGTGTGACGAAGAAGATGTGGAACTGTATGAATGTGTTCAGTGAAAGGAGTAGCTATGTTTAATTTAGATGAAGTTTATGAAGTTTTTAATTCCGATACGGAGAAATCAAAAAGAATTGGAGTTGAAATTGTTCCAAATTATGATGGAACTAATTGCTTTAAAATTCAGGTAAATGATTTGCGTGAATTATTAGAGCTTGCAAGCGGAACAAATGGACAATACGGATGTATTGGAAGTGTCAATCAAATTGATACAAGCAATTTAAGTGATGATGAACTTAATTCAGAAATAGATAAAAAACAATCTGAATTAAAAGCATTACTTGAAGAAAGGAAATAAGCTATGAGTAAATACACAATAGATGACCTTTATACAAGCGATAAAGATTTAAGACAATGCCCTTGTTGCGAAGAAGTATATGAGCGTAATGATATGCAATTCACAACGGATTGCCACGGAATTACTTACAGACTTGTATGTTATAAGTGTTATGACAAGCTTATGGAAAAGGGATATGACGGAGAATACTATTCTGAAGCTGATGAATGTATTGATTATGATTATTAAGTGAGGTAATTAAATGAAATTTTATACAAAATCATGTAAAGATAGTAAATACGGTTATGAAATGGTAGCAAGCGAATGTAATAGTTATTACATTGCTTGTCTTTATATTCAAAGAAAACTTGAATATGAAATCACAAAATGTTCAAAAGATGTAATGAGAGGACTTACGGAAATTAAAACTACAGATGATATAACATTTGTTTATGATGAAGTAAGAGGTTATTTAATGAGAAAGGAATAAAAAATATGAATAGAAACGGATTTGATATTTGGTATGACGGATGCTGTATACATGAAGAAACTGGTTTTGACGTAGAATACACGCAAGACCTTTATGATGATGTAATTGCTTGGTGGAAAGAAAACGACAATGACGGAACTAAGCCAGAGGATTATCTTGTAAAGATTTTTGTTGATGGAGAAGAGGAAGAATTAACAATTGCAGAGATTTTAGAATAGAAAGGTGCCGAACTATGAAAATCAATGATACAAGAAAAGAATTTTTTGATAATTTAGATGAAGGAACTGTATTTCAATTTTATGACACTATTGCTAAATTCGGAATGAAATTAGATGAAAATGTGATTTCAGAATTTAAAAAGAAAGAATTATATATAAATGAACATATACCAAATGCAATTGATTTAAAATTTGGTAATTTAATATATATAGAACCTTCTAAATTTGTAACGGTTTTAAATTGTGAGTTAATAATTAAGTAAATGAAAGGAAAATTTTATGAAGATAACAGAATTAAATTTATGGATAGGTAATGTAGACGGATTTAAGTTTTTAATCTGTGCGTATGATGAAGAGGATGCTATCAAGGTAGCTGAAAATTATCAGACAGATGCAGGACTTGACGGAACTTTACAAGTCAAATATTTCGATAATGTAAATACATCATTTGATTGCGATTATGTAGTGAGATAGAAAGGAGTTGCTTATGGAATACACATTAATAGATATTTATTATGAAGGTAAAGGAAATGTTGCTCTTATCGAGCGCAAAACAAACACAAGATATGCAGAGTATGCGGTTGTACGGAATCTAGACCGCCACAAGTCAATGGAATGTGATGACCAGTGGGATAATACAATCGGATATTGGAATAATGATATGAGAGGTCTTGCGAATGCGGTAGATTTATTCCGTCAGAAAACGGAACAGAATTATATTTCACGAGCAAGACTTGAAGAACTTGCAGCACAATTCATAGACAGATTGATTGAAACTTACGTAGATGACCCTGAAACAAGCGAAATTATGGAAGATTTGATTGAAATATATGAGTTAAGTGATTATGAAATTGAATTTTTCGGTTTAGAAAAGCTAATAAGAGAAAAGAAAGCTATTCAGCGGATACAAATTGAAAAGGGGCTTGATAAAGTGGTTTGGGTGTTTCTTACAGAAGAATATGTTGAGGTAATTGGAACGAGAGGTGATGATATTCCTACATTTAGACTATATAACGATGGAACGATAACAGAACAATAAATTTAGGACTAGCGATTTCGCTAGTCTTTTTTAGTGAAAGGAATTAATTATGATGACAATTTCAAACAATGGATATGGCGGTTATGAGATGTCAAGGGGCGGAGATAGTCGTCAAATAGTACGGGATAGTGATGGTAAATATAAAGTGTTACTTAATTTAGATTCACCAATTCCAATTTTTGAAAGTATAGATTTGGAAGAAGTAATTGATTATGTAATGAATGAATTATAGAAAGGATATACGCAAATGAAAGAGTATTTATGGCAACCATACGAACAAGGTAGTTATCTATTTGATTGTATGAAGAAAGGAATTGGAAACAAGGTGATTGTATGCAAGGAAAATTAGTTCAAACTGCTATATGTTCCATTGTTTATGGAACTTTTCAAGGCAAAGAAAATCAGGAGTTGTTCAGATGTCCACGAGAACTTGACAATGTAGACTTACGGAATTATGTGAATAAGGAACGAGTTTTCTTAGGTGTTAAAAATGATTATGTAGAAGATTTACGCAACATTGAGGGAAAAGAGTTCTTAGGATATTACAGAATGTATTTCAGTAACGGTTCATGGTACGGTAAGTGGTTAGACGTAAAGGAAGGAGTTGAAAACATAGACGTAGTTGGAATTGAAGATATAACGAATTGGATACGCAAACAGTTTCCACAAGGTTGTGATTTCTTTATGAAGAATTATTGTAGCGAACATTTTCAAACATGGGGCGCTGATAACAGATATCTAGTTAAACCAATTATGAGTGATGTATTCAAGGTTATGATTGATACAACCTATGGAAATGGTGATTATCCAGTTAGAATATATTGTTACAGAAAGTGAGGAAAACAAAATGGAAGATATGAAAATTTTAAATGTAGCTGTACCTACAGAATTAGCAGACGAAGTAATGAATATAATTACACGATTTGAAGGAGTTCCGGTAGATAAAGAGTGTTCAGATGATGTAAATCAGTCTGAAATTATTAGTCTAAAGGAGCAGAATGAAAAGCTTCAAGAGAACTTTGATGATGCAAAAAATATTATTCAAACTATATTAAGGGAATTAAATGGTTATGATATAGATACTTTTAAACCTATATTTGAAGCTTGTTTTGATGAAGAAAGTGCTAAAAAGTATGGTGTCGAAGAATACATTAATCAGAAGTACATAGTAACAAAAGTAAGAGCTATTCAGAGAAACGAAATAGAAGTTCTTGTGCTTGAAAAGGCTGATGGGTATTTAAACGCTGAAAGTGTTGTTGAAAATTTACCAACATATCAAATTGAAAATCTCTTCAGTGATTCTATGGATACTGATTATTCTTATGAGGAAATAAGAACAGTAGTAGAGGATGCTACAAAGGAAGATATTGTAAATCGCTATTCAAGTGAAGAACTTATAATTGCCGATGATTGTCAGGATGTATTTTAAAGGAACTACAAAACGTAGTTCTTTTTTTAATGAAAGGAGTTAATTATGAGAATATCTTTTAAGAAGCAAATTGTAATTGAAAATAATGATGAAATAGAAGATTTTCTTTCTGAGTTAAGAGAATTCTGTATTCATGTAAAAGTTAGATTTGATGATAAGGACGATGTTTATAAATTAATGCAAGATATGGAAGATTTTATAGCCAATGTAAGATTAGGCGAACCATTTGAAACAAGAAAGTAGAAAGGAGATAAATAAATGGAAACATCTTGTTTATTTGAAGGAAATGAAAATGTGAGTCCAATATATATTGGAGATAATTTAATGATTGGATGTTCTTATTCTTTTCTTTTAGATGTGACAAAAGCAAATGCAACTTACTTAAAAGGTAAAGAAAAGAACACAAATTTTTCTTATGAAGATGCTTTAAAAGAAGAATTAGAAAGATATATTCAAATGATTGTAGAAAATACAAGAGAAGAATTTGAATTATGCAAGGCTAGATTAGCAGAAGAATTAGCTAAAAGATATATAGATTGAAAAGGAGTGTCTATGAATAAAGAAAGAAGACAAAAAATTACTGATGTGACAGGCAAAATTCGTGACTTGTTAGCAGAACTTGAAAGTCTAAAAGATGAAGAGGAAGAATACAAAGATAATATTCCTGAAAATCTTCAAGGAACTGAACGTTATGAACGTGCTGAAAAGTGTGTTGATACACTTGAAGAATCGCTTGATAGTATTGAAAATGCACTTGAAGAAATTGATAACGTAATTGAGTAGAAAGGAAATCAAAATGATTACACTAGATATAGCATTAACAAACTTAAATCAATATGTTTGTGGCAAATTGAATTTTGTTTGGTTAAAATTGCCATTTACCGATGAAGAATATGAAAAAGCATTAGATGAAATTGAGGTTTCACACGGAAACAAACATTACTTTTACGGAGGTAGTGAATCTGAAGAAATGTTTATTACAGATTATGAAAGCAATATATTTCATAATATAGGAGAATATTCAAATATCAAGCGGTTAAATGAAATGGCGAAATTAGTTGACGAACTTAATGACGAACAAAAGCAAATTATAGAAGTTCTGTTAGGTGAAGGTTATGAACTCGAAGAAGCTATTTCTGAATTGGACAATGTGTGCTTTTATCCTGATTGCGAAAATATGGCACAACTTGCTATGAGTGTAATGGAAAGTAATGGAGATTTAGAAAGAATTCCGCAAGATTTAAGAGATTATATCGATTATGAAGCTTATGGAAATATGTTAGATACTTCATGTAGTTTTTATGCTTGTGGTACTGGTTATTTTGAAATAGGTTAAATGAAAGGAGATTTACTATGCAAGTTACAAGAGAACAACAAATTGAGGAAGCATTAAATCGAATGAAGGCTTTAAAAATGCTTGACAACCCTATTAAAGAATTCGAAGAAGAACAAAAAATAAACAAGTCTGAACATGGTGGAATTCTTTATTGGTTGGATGATGAAGAAAATGAAATAGTAAAGGAATTTGAAAAGGATAACGGTTGTCTTGTATATCATGCGATTTTAAATTATACAGATTTTGGCAAGATATATAGTTTTTTATATGTTTCAAAAGATGATGATGAATGGAAAATTGATATGGAAAATATCAAAAATGGTGAAGTTCTATCGTATGTATATAATCAAACAGACCCTATGTGTTCTGAATATGGATATATAGGAATTAGACCTAGTTTTGGCGGTGTAATGAGAACATATTAAAACCAGTATTGAAAAACTAGTATAAACTAGAAAATAAATTTTGAAAGGAATTGTAAATGCGTAGGTTTTATGACAATGAAACAGATGAAATTGTAGATATTAATCAATTACGGGCAGAATATGAAACTCTTAAAGCAAATGGAGATACGGAAGCTGAAGATTTTTCATTGTATCTTAGCAATTGTATGAGTAGTAACAATGGAACACTTGAAGAAATAACGGATTAGAAAGGTGGTAAATTATGAGTAATTTCCCAAAGACAAGCGAAGAAAAGAATTATGAAAAAATGGTTGAGATTATTGAAAGATATAATCTTGGCGGAGAAGATGTTTTAAGATTATTTACTGATTATCATGGGTTGCAATTAATGAGTGATAATTTTCTTGAGAACACAATGGATTGCGAAGGATATTCGCTTTAGAAAGGAATTACTTATGGAAGTAAAAGCAAGAGAAAATGAGGAAGTAACTATTGTACAAAATCCACAATGGAAAGATGTGGAAAATGAGATAGTCGAAAAATTACGGAATGTCATTGAAAGCGAAACATACGTTGATAAAAAGGAAGGGGGTGAATATGGATATGAAGTGTACATTGATAAAACATATGACGTATTTGGTAATGATACACTTAGAAAGATAAGCAAAGATGGAATTGAAGCAGGAACAAATCAGTTTGATTATCTCAATGAAAATTATACTTTTTATTGGGAAATTCAAACGAAAGATGATAAGGTTGGTGAAATTATAGAAAAATTCAAAGAAAAATATCTGCAAGAATATGAAGATTACGAAGATGAAATTGAAGAATGGTTGAATGAATACGTTTATGGCTATGTAAATCCTGAAGACCTTAATCAAGATATTGATGTTGCTATTACACTTGATATAGGTGATGGCAATTATGATTTTTCTTGTAATAATCTTTTCAACGAATGGGATAACTATTCGTATGAATTAAATCCTTTATCACCTGTTGTATGGTTAGCGAGACAGCAAAAGAAATTATCAGAATTGAAAAAAGCAATTAAAGATATAAAGAATAATACATATGTACCAAGCAATTACAGTAAATTTACACAATCTTGTATTCAAGAATTTGAGAATCAGTTTCACTGTATGTCTTGTATGACGTTCTTAGTTCGTATGGGATTGAATGATTATATTAAATTACAAGGCATGATACGCAGACAAGAAAAATCTAATGAAGAGATTGACGGAGCTAAATATTATTATGACAAGCGAAAAGATAGTGGCGAATACATAGTAATAGACAAAGATGTTGAGTGTGGACTTTTCAATCCATGGTTAGGTGGTGGCTCAGTTTTGGAAATTGATTGCGAAAAGGACATCAAAATACCTACAAAGGCAATTTGGAAAGCTTGGATTGAGGTTCATGGTGGCTGTGATTCAGGATACACGGTTGATGAAGTATACGGATTATGCAGAAGTGTTTTTGATACAAAAGTTCAGTTACATGGAAAGGAGTGTTGGGAATAAAAGCAAGCCAAACGGCTTGTCCTTTTTTAAATGAAAGGTGGAAATGTTTATTGTGTAGTTAAAATATTAGCTGGACTTGATAATTTAGAAGATGATTTGAGGTGATATAAATGGGTCATTTCTTTTTCTTTTTTAATGAAAATGAACCACAGAAAACAGAACATAAAATAAAGCAAGAAGAGAATATTCGTGAGGAAGCTGCTAAGAAAAATGGAAGTAAAAAGCCATTTACAATTATTAATTCTATGATGAAACAAAAGAATGTAAAAGAAGATGGAAGATTTCTGAATAAGGCAATCCCATTAAAAGATGGTCGATTTGCTTTTGTTGACGGATATAGGATTTTTATTTCAGAAACAGATTTGGGATTTTCAGGTAGGAGCGACCTTGAAATCGACCGAATATTAGCTACAGAAGTTCCAAATTTTGATAGTGAAGTTGATATAGATTTGGTAAAGCTAAAAGAATTTATCGCTTTATGTAAGGTAAATAAAGATACAAAAAAGCCATACATAATTAAAGTTGATAATTATTATGTAGCATTCAATCCAAATTTTGCAAAGGATTTAATAGATTGGGCTAATGGCAATACTAAGCTTAAATATCTAAAACATATAGCTCATGATACGAATAGTCAATGCAATCCATTATTTAGTGTAAACAATGAAGGTCAAGTAGTTGGATGTATCTTACCAGTTTATATTAATTCTTCTAATGAACTGGTAGCAAATCAATAATTAGTTTAAAAATAAAAGGAGTTGATGTAAATTGCGGTAGATAAAAATAGAAACAAGAATATTTAAATTATAAGGAGATTAAAAATGGCAGAGAAGAAAGAATTTAAGTTAGAGACAGTTAAGAAGCTCGGTGTTATTCGTGAGAATGACAAATCAACTGTTGAGTTGAGAATCACAAAAGTAAATGACAAAGAAATGTATGATATTCGTGCATGGTTTGAAAAGGACGGAGTTGAGCAGGCAGGAAAAGGAATTCGACTTTCTGAAGAAGAGTTAAATACTCTTGTACAGATTATTGAAACAATGGATGAATAAAAAATCTAAGGGGCGAGATAATCGCCCCTAATTGTTAGAAAGGAAATAATATGGGAATTACATTTAAGTTAATAAAGTACATTGGTACATTAGCAAAATCAGAAAAAGGAGAAAAGAAATTACAGTTAGTTTCATGGAATAATGAAGCACCTTGTTATGATATCCGTACATGGAAGTCAGACGGAAAAGCGACAAGTGGTATTACACTTAGCAAAGAAGACTTATTACGGATTGTAGAGCTTGTTAAAGGAAATGAAGATGATACAGAAGATTTTCCAATTAACAAGCCATTTGAAGATACTTCTGAGCCTGATGCAAAAAAGACAACCACAAAAGCAAAACCGGTTGAAAAGGCTACCACGAAAACAAATTATACATACTCTGATTGCGAAAAGAAACTTGATGATTTGTTTTCACCACAAAAAGATAATGCAGGATTCATGTATGTTCTTGAAGCTTTAAAGGAAATTGCAAAGGTTGATAATCAGTTTTTACAGAATGTAATGCGTGAGAGTAGAACATTCAATGGAATGATTAATTTTATCAGTTTAAAAGTACAAGCAGAATGTGAAGAAGGAGCAAAATGCGGAGTTATTGATGAAAATAAAATGATTCCTTATGCTGAAGAATATTTTAATGAAAAGGAAATAGAAACTACAAAAGTTGCAAAAACAACTACAAAAAGTGCAAAAACAACCACAAAGAAAACATCTGGCAGAAAAACAAAATCAACAAAATCTGATGAAGATGTAATTGATTTACCATTTAATTAGTGAGGTATTAGTATGGGAAGAAAAAAGATTGAAATGCCGAAGTTAAATAAGATTTCGGCACGGACTTTAGAAAAGATTCGCAAAGATACAAGCAAATATATTTATATCAAAGATAAAAATGGAAATGCTTTTTGCGAAAGATGTAATAAAAATTTTGTCCTTCCAAACACAAAGCACTTAGAAGAACATAAGTGTCCTGAATGTAAAACTAAATTGAAGATTGTACACACATGGAGAAGAAAAAAAGAACAAAGATTTGATTGGAAAGTTACGCAAACTGTTTTGAGTGATACAGAAATTGTTTTCAGATATATTTTATGTGAGAGAGATTACGATAAAATAATTCAGTTAAAAGAAGTTGCTAGAAAATATAGGAATTTGGAAACAAACATAGATTATGAATGGGAGTTACCTTGGTCTTCAAAAGAATGGGAAAGAACAAGAAGAAATTATTTTACAGAATTTTTTATGGGAACATACAGAACTTCTTTATGTTGTTTACAAGCTGATTCTTATGATTTAAAGAAACTAATTAAAGATTTGCAAACTATGACGAATTTCAAATACCTTGACTTTACAGATTTTATACCTTTAATTGAAAAATGGTATGTTGATAGTTTTGTTGCTTGCTTATATAGAAAAAGTTTGATTTATGAACAACTTCAAAAAGCGGGATATAATCAATTAATATTAGACGATTTTGACCGCAATTATTATAGTTCAAAAAAGATTTTATATGATTCATCTAAGAAAAGCCTTGCAAAGAAAATTGGATTATCAGATGGCGATTTTAAAAGGCTATATAAATATCAAGATTTAAAAACATATACTATTCTTTTAAATCATCCAAATGTATCTGATAAAGAATTTGAAAATTTATTAGTATTTGGAGAATATGGTTATGAAGATATAGTATCAAAATGTAAATTCTATCATTTAAAACTTGGCAAAACTATTCAGTATATCAAGAAAAAGGTAGTATCTTCAGGATTAACTTATAGAGATTATACAGATTATCTTTATAGTATTGATAGAATGAATTATCCAATTGATAACCGATACGCATATCCAAAGGATTTTAAGAAGAGTAAAAATGATGCAAACGCAAAACTTAATGAATATTATGAAAGACAGAAGAATTTATCTGTAAAAGATAAAGCTATAGATGAAGCCAAAAAGGATAAAAAGATATATTTAATATCTAAAGCTTTAAATGAGTCAAAAGAACTAAGAAACTGGTTCAAAGGAGTTGACGGATTAAAGGTAATGGTTCCTGAATCAATTGGAGAATTAACAGATTCAGGTATTCATCTTCATAATTGTCTTGGTAACTATGCAAATAGAATTGCAGAGAATCAAAGCTTGATATTCTTTATTAGAAGAATTGATGAACCGGATAAAGATTATATAGCTATGGAATATGCAAATGGAGAATTAATACAAATAAGACTTGATGATAATAAACCTGTTACAGATAAAAAGATAATTAGTTTTGCAGATGCGTTAGTTCGTAAGCTTAATGAAATTAATGCAAGAGAAACTATTATTAAGCCAGCTATTAAAGAGGTTGCATAATGAAAGGTTATAAGTTATTTGATAGGAATTGGTGTTCTACACATGGTAGTCAAGATTTTTATGATAAACCATTTAAACTTGGAGTTGAATATATTGACCCCAATCCGCCATGTGTAGGACGGAATGGATTTCATTTTTGTGAATCACTTGAAATATGTTTTTCAGTGTATAGTCCTGATTCAAGAAACAGAATTGGAGAGATTGAAATTCTTGGAGATGTTGACAAAAGAGGTGATTTTTGTTGTACAAACAAATTCAAAATTGTACGAGAAATACCTTGGAGAGAAGTTATTGATTTGATTTAAGAGAACAATATAGTTCTCTTTTTTGAAAGGAGCGTATATGGTATTATTTTATTTACTCGCTTTAGTCTTTGGAATTATTTTGTTGGTATTACAACTGATATTTATTATTTCAGTTCCACAGCATTTAGAAGACATAGCAAATTCTTTAAAAGATATAGCAAATAGAATGTAATTGAAAAGGAGATTTAGATATGTTTAAGTTATCAATTAAAACTGGATATGCAGCTTTTTGTGACCCAACTACAGGAGAAGAAAGTTCATGGGATGAAAATCATGAAGTTGCTAGAATTCTTAGAGAAATAGCAGATAAAATTGACGATGGTAGAAGGGAAGGAAAGGCAATTGATTACAACGGAAACAGTGTTGGCGAATATACATTTTATGAGAAGGGAGCTGATTAATAATGAGTAGTGAGTTTAGAAAGTTTAAAAGACTTCTAAACCAAAATGGATATACTTGTGATAGAATCAAGGGGAGTCATTATATTTTTGAAAACGAGCAAGGAAATACGATTGCGGTAAATAAAAATCCTAATCGCATGGTACTTGAAAGATTAATAAAGGAAAATAATTTAAAGGAGCTAGATAAATCTAGTTCCTTTTTTGATTGAAAGGAAATTTTATGAAAGGAATTAAAGAAAGGAGATAAACGAATCCTCTGTAAACAGAGGTTGATTGTAAGGTTGTTAATACAATCATAAAACATCTGATAATAGCGTGAAAGCATAAGCAAGTAGCAAGGGAAGACACAGATGATTATCCACAAACGAGTATTCGTTAGTGGTGTTTATGTTTAATAAAAATTATGTTGCAGGTTGTTCATGGGGTAAGGATTCAACGGCTATGGTATTAAAACTAATTGCCGAAAATAGACCTCTTACACACGTATTATTCTACGATACTGGAATGGAATTCAAAGCTATTTATAGAGTAATGGAAAAGTGTAGACCTTTAATTGAAAATTACGGAGCAAAAATAGTAATACTAAAACCAGATAATGATTTTTTATTTGATATGCTTCTTAGACCAATAAATAAAGGTAAAGCAAATGAGCATTATGGATATGATTGGTGTGGTGGTATTTGTAGATGGAGAACAACTGGAAAAATAACAACAATCAATAACTATTTATCAACTCTAGATAACTATGAACAATATATTGGAATAGCGGTTGATGAACCTGAGAGAATTGTTTATGAAAATAATAAAATTTATCCGTTAGTTGAATGGGAAATGACTGAAAAGGATTGTTTAGAATATTGTTATAACAAAGGAATTAATTGGATTGAAAATGAAATAGATTTATATCAAATTCTAGACAGAGTTTCTTGTTGGTGTTGTTCTAATAAAAATTTAAAAGAACTAAGGAATATATTTGAATTTCTTCCTGAATATTGGGATTTATTAAAAGCATTACAAAGTAGAATTGATAGACCATTCAGACGAAGTGGAAAAGAACAAACAATTTTTGATTTAGAAGAAAGATTTAAACTAGAAAAATTAAAAAGAGGTGATTAAGAAATGTACAAAAATTACGGGGATAAAAACTTCTTCGAGTATGGAAGACTTGTAGAAGTTGTAAATAATAATGAATTTAATATTATTTGTTGTACTCCTTATGATGATGAAGAAGACAAATATGAATTTGCTGAATGTCTAGTAGATATTACAGATAGCTGGATTGATAGAAAAGCTGTAATGGAATATGGTGGTATGACAGAAGATAACTTTAATGCTATTCACTTTGCAATTGATTGTATTTCATATTATGGAGTTGAAAATTTTGGCGGTATGTCATACGCATATGACTACAGAAATATGAATGAAGCAGACATTAAGGAAATACTAAAGCATAGATTAATTGCAAATGATAATCTTGACATTACATGGTAAAGAAAGGACGTTAAATATGAAAACATATATTCATGATGATAATTACGGAAATCATGATGTTTACGAGATAGTTGAGAAAATTCCTAAACATTTTGTTCTTTGGAATATCGGTGAAAACATGGGAAGCAATAGTTTAATTCCATTTACAACAAGAATGAGTGATAACAAACAAGATAACGAATATTATTATATTAATCGCAACAATCTTAAAGCTATTGAGTTACCACGGAATGAAGTAAAAATTCTTCGTGAAGCCTCAAGCTATGGAGTTGAGAACCTTGAAATTTGTCGAAAGATAATAAAAAGTAAAAAAGAACCTAAGAGTTATTTTAAAAAACAACAGCTTGAGTATGCTAAACAATCAATTGAAATCTTTGAAAGGATAACACTTTGATAATATTATTAAATTAAAAAGTGATAAAGAAAGGTGATTAATATGACTAGAGCTTTATTTATAAGAGATTGTAAGGAAAACAAGAATATGAAATTCACGCTTGTGGGTGGAGATAATTACGAATGGATTAAAGAAAAACGTCCGCAGAATCTTAATCCTAGAAGAATAAGCAAAGTACAAACGAACGCAATATACTTAGAAGGTGAAGAAAATAATGGACAAGGTTCATATCTTCAGATTCCAAAGGCTTCACTTATGGAGTATGATAGAGAACACTTTTGCGTATATGATTTTGGAATTAGAGAAATGACTGCTGAAGAAAAGAAAAATGAAAAAGCGGCCCAAAAGGAAAGAGATAAATATAACAAAGAAAATCCTAATTCCTACAGTGGTGATTTTTGGCACATGAAAGAGTGGTATTCTAAGTGTTCAACTCCTTGGATATCTCCTATGGCTCACAATTGGATAAAAGGAAAGAAAAGAGGTCAAGGAAAAGATTTCAATAAGATTATGGATGAAGGAGTTAAAGGCAATTTAATCTTAAAATATAAGATAGAAATGTGAGGTAGTAATATGCAGATTATACCTAAAAGACTTAATAAGGGATTTGAAATTCAGCTTTATTATCCTAAAGATAATGGTAAGTACACACAAAATACTGGTAATGAAAAAGAAGTTGTTCAGTGTGATAACGTAAAAGAAGTTGCTCAATGGTTTGTCAGGAATTCTTGGGGGAGTATATACGGGGATAGTAACTATGCTAATCCTACAGTATGGTTTGATGGGAAGCCTTGGTGTAGAGGCGAATACAGTGAGACGATTAATTGAAAGGAGTTAAGAAAATATATTTAAAATAAAAGATAAACAAAAAATTTGAATTAAATAAGGAGATGATTAAATGAGGAAAAGAATATTAAACATTGCGGACTGCAAATATAAATTTAAAGAAGATTATCAAGGATTTGATATTTATTCACACATAACACAAGACGGAATTGAAATACATAATGAGTGGCTATTGCATTATGAACCACGGATATCAAAGTCTGATATAAATATAGTTATTTACTCATATAATAATATTTGTTTTGAAGAGTTATTTGATGCAATAGACAACTATGTAAATAATGGACTTTTAGGATTTAAGGCTTTTGAAAAGAATGGATATACAGTAGTTCACCCAAATGGAAATGAAATATTATAGATGAAAGAGAGGTTATGTAATGAAGTTTTATGAATTTAATGTAAGACCTTCTAGTAGGCCAAATTCAGAATATAGCGTTTATTGGCATTATGATATTAATCATGCAAGGGAGTTATATAGTGGAAGTAAAGAATATTGTAATGGTATGTTACAAATGATTCAGGAAACTTTGACTCTTATTAATGATAAAGTTTTTTCAAAATTCACAGAAGAGAAATTTAAAGCATTTGAGGATAACGAGGGCGAGATACTTAATATTACTATTGGAGCTTTAAATTTTGAATTTGTATCAAGAGATTATGGTGACGGAGAAGGTCTTGAAGTTAATTGTGAATGTTATATTTTAGGAAAAGGAACATATGGTGTAACAGAAGAAAAACGTGATGGTAAATCTGGAATTCCATATGATGATGAATATTGTATGCACTATTTTATAAAAGAAATGGAGCATGATTTTGAAAAGACAAGAAATAAAATTATACACGGATTGACAGATTATGTTATTTGGGATGAAGAAAAACTTTGTCAAATAACAGAAAAGGACTTTACATGGGATAGTCTTAGAAAGGAAAATTAATTTATGCGGTATGAAGTTGAAATGATTCAAAAAACAAAATTTGTTATTGAAGCTGACGGATTTGAGGAAGCTGCTGATTATATCTCCGAACATAGTATTGAAGATATTATGAAAGAGAAAAATGTTGATTTAGACGTAGATTTTGATGATAAAATTATAGGAAAAACAATAATGCCGGCTGATTTCAGTATAAAGGAGAATAAAAATGAGATATAGAGTTAAAATGAGCGAATCAATTGAATTTGTAATTGAAGGCGGTAGCAAAGAAGATGTTCTTGATTGGCTTAGAGGTAACACGATAAAGGAAGTTAGAGTTATCAATAGTAATATCAAAAAGAAATATGATGAAGAAATTGTTGAAAAAACAGTTTTTCCTGCTGATGTAACTATTGAAGATTGGTGTGAAGATATATTGGACGAAGATTAAGAGAACAAGAAAATTGTTCTTTTTTAATTGAAGTTAGTTATCGAAATTGATACACTAGAATTACGTTTGGAAACGGAGTTTTATATGGAAATTGGAATTGAAACAACTATAAAAGAACTAAACGAAATAATTGCAGATATTGACGAAGATTATGCAGAAGAATATAGACAGAATCGAACTTGCGACACTACGGGGTTTTGTGGTGGTATGAGTTGTCCTCAATATTTTGAATGCAATTCGTAAAAAAGGAGAAGAGAATAATGATTAATCCAATAAGTCCTGAAGCAGAAAGAAAACAAGAAATTTGTGATTGTGTTCTGTTAGCTTTAATGCATACATACAGTGCGGGATGTATGTTTAACAATCCATTAGTAGAGTTACGATATATTGAAGAGAAGGAAATTGTAAGACCTATCTTTCTAGATAAAACTGGTGAAGATGGAAGCTTAGATATTAATGTTAATTTGGATAATGGAACTTCAATTATTGTTGATATTGCAAATCAGTTTATAAAGAAAATGTGGTAGAAATGAAAAGAAAAATATTTATACTTATAAAAATAATATCTAAATTTCTTAGTTATTTTTTATTAGGATATGGAATTGCTAATTTTGTAAGACATGAACAATATGTTTTGATATTAATACTTAGTGTATTGAATGGATTGATATACGTTGAGCTAAAAAGGAAGGAAATAAAAAATGAGCAAGATAACGATTGAATTATCTCAAGAAGATTTAGGGATACTAATTATATGCGCTCTTAGATATTGTGCAGGAAGAAAAACTTATATTGTAAGTTTAATTTTAGGAATTGTTAAACCTTTTATTTCTAAATTAAGTGATAAGGATATTGGTGTTCTTCTTAACGATTACAAAGAACAAGAGCGGTCTGAAAATTTTGGTGATTCAATTATTGATAAACCATTGTGGATTGAGTGGGGAGAATTATTACAAAATGAACAAGATAAAAGAAAAGAGGGCAACTAAGCCTTCTTTTTTTATTAGAAAGTGAGGAAGATATGCGGTGGTGGTATAATAACGAGCATGGAAATTGGAATGATATTGAAGATGTATTATTTGCTATAACTTCAGATGCTTTATCGCATCTTGATAATCATACTATAGGAGATTATTTTATATACAATAACAATGGGCTATATAAAATAATAAAAGGATGTGAACTTGACCCATTAACTATTTATTCTCATAATTGGACGGAAAGACAAAAGAATGGTGCTAGTCACATTAAATTGGCTGAATTTGGAGAAGATTTTGAAGAGAAATGGAAACATATGTCTTTATTAGTAGCAGGCGAATATGAAAGAAATAAAGCTGATTATAAAGATATAAAAACAAAAGAAGCTATTATAGATAATATAGAAGTTAGAAGGCAGAATAGATTTAAAGGTTCTGATTCTAAAAAAAGATTATCAGAATATGAATTAAAAATGGATTTTAACATTCCAATTCTTAATGAAAAAAGGATTCATTTATATTCTTCAGAATTGAATAATTTTGAAGAAATAAAAGATGCTATAAAAGAAATTTTTGAATTATATGGAAATCAAGAATCTTGTTATTATGTAATAGGTTTAAATTCGAATTATGACTTATTGGGAATAATAAAATTGTATAGGCTTGATAATCAGCTTTATAAATTTTTATTGTTGCTGGGATGTAATAAATATATTGTTATTCATAATGATTATTATGGAAATGATTTTATTACTGAAGAAGATAAAGCAATATATGATAGATTATGGAATTCATTTCATTTATTAGATATTCAGTTATCTAAGTTTTATAGAATTACTAAAAATCGAGATATAGATGTAATGCAATAGCAGAAAGGATAAAATATGGCAGGTTTATTTGCTTTGTTTTATGGATTATTTTCACTTGTTGATAATTCCATTTGTTCAGCAAAAGAATATGACTTTAAACAAGAGAGTAAGAAAATTGCTTTAGAAAAAGGAAATCTAACCTATATGGATTCAAAGGGATGGGAATTTTTCATAGAGACAGATGAATTATGTCAGACAACTTTTGATTATAGAAATGGACATCGAGTAATAAAATCTATTAACTCAAAAGGGCTTCCTACTGGCAGAATATTATATGACTATACAGAAAAAGAAAAAGAAAGTGAAAATAAAAAACTTGAAATGGCTATTGAAGAAGCTAGATTAAAAGGACAAAAATATCTAGTTTGGCATTTTCCAACAATATTTAATGAAACAACAGGGATTGAAATTGAAACAGGTAAAAAATATGTTTTAGATAGAGAAAGTTATGTATTGATTAAAGGAAAGAAAGCATATGGATTGTATTATCTAAAAGATGAAACAAAAAAAGAAAAAAATGTTCAAGGTTATATCAAGGAATATTATCTTAAAGAAGAACATGGATGTTTAATTACGGAAGAAGAATATAAAGAAAGAGAAAAAGGAGTATAACTATGCAAGGTAGGTTAGAAAATCAAATTAAAACGGAGAAAAAAATTAAAAAATTGCTTGCAGAAATGCCACATGAAATATCTGAGTATTATATAAATTTCTCAGTTAATAAGGAATTTAGAAGTTGTCTAAGTTATATACAGAAATTAAAGCGGTTTTTAAATTGGTACTGTGAAAAAAATGATATAGAAATAAAAAATATTGATTTTAAATTAATAACAGATACAGATATTTCATTATATCTAATAAAATCAGAAAAAAAACAAAAAGGCGGAGCTACTGAGTATACTTCATTCTCTTATAGAAAACAAATTTGGAGTGTACTCAATAGCTTTTTTGATTTCTTAGATGAAAAAAAGTATATAAATTCGAATCCTGTCCATTCAGTTAAACGACTTAAAAAGAATGATGATGTTAAACATACATTTTTAAAGAAGAATGATTTAGATAAAATGATTGATGTTCTTAAAAATGAAATCAATGAATTAAATGAATCTGAAAAGGAAGTGAAATGGAAAGTAAGAGATTTAACAATTCTTTATATGTTTATTTTTACCGGAATGCGAGAATCAGCATTGTGTGAGATTGATATAAATAAAATAGATTTTGAAAATAACATTATAGAAGTTATAGACAAAGGACGTAAAACAAATACTTACACTATGACGGAAACATTGGTGAATATGATTAATGAATGGTTAGTGTATCGTAAAGATATATTAAGAGAGACAAATAGTGATGCTTTATTTGTTTCAAATCAAAGGAAACGTATTAATCAGGAAACTGTAAGATTAATCATTAGAAGATATTCAAAAAAAGCATTAGGCAAAGAAGTTAGTCCTCATAGATTGAGAGCTGCTTATGGAAATATCCTTTACAACACAACTCACGATATTAAGTTTACAAGTGCTAGTATGAAACATAGCAATATATCTACAACGCAAATTTATATTGAAGATGATGAACAAATAGTTAATAATAAAGTGGCGGATATATTGGGAAATTTGTTTTAAAGGAGAAGAATTTGATATGAAAAATAAAAAGAAGAAGGTATGTAGTGACACTTGTCATAATTGTATTTATATTGGCGAAGGGGATTATATTTGTGATGAATTAATGGAAATTGTAATTGACGAATGGGTTCCAGTTTATCCTGAATGTCAATTACAACAGAAAAATAATATTGTTAGTTTTGAAAGAGGTAAGAAACATGAGTAATTATGAAAAACTTTTAGAGCTAAAGAGAAATACTAGAACTGATTATTTTGTTATGGCTTGTAGCTATTTGTTCGATATTGGTTATCAGAATGCAAAGGAAATTACAGACGAAGAAATTTCAAAAGTAGAAGCTAATGGAATTATGACAAAGGAATTCTGTGAATGGCTTATGAAAACCGCAAGAGATATTGCTAACGTAATTGATAGTGCAATTGAACTTGTTCAGTTCTGTATGGTGGAAGATATATTTGATTTAAAACTATTTGCAAACAAGTTACCAAGATACAGATTACAGGAAATGGTTGAAAATCAAATTACTATTCATAAGAATTCAAGTCAAGCCGAATGCGAATCTCAATGTGAAAAGCTTGGTTGTGAAATGGAAGAACTTGAAATGTTAGGTGTTGACCTTCCTGATGGTTGGTGGGAATGGGAATAGAGGTGATTATATGATACGTTCAGTTGAGCAATTAAAGAAACGTCTAGATTTAATGATTCGAGATTACGGAGCTGAAAATATCACTTTAGAACATGGATGTTGTAATTTTCAGTTTACAAAGTATTTTTATTATCCTTATGGATATGATGAAGAATTAAAACAGTGGAATGATACAGAAAAAATAATTATCTTTTGTATTGATTTAACAACAAAAAAAGAGAGACAGTATATGGAAATTACCGATGAAGATTTGCGTAGACCAAAAGGCGAATATGATTACAACCATTGGTTTGTTCATGCAAATTGGAAAAAGAAATATCCAACGATTCTTGAATTAGCAGATTACGAGTTTAAGGAATGGATGGAAAAATGTGGTGTTGTGTAAGCGAGGTAGAGATATGAAACAATTAATAAGAGAAATTGAACAAAGCATAAATTTATATAGAGACGATGAAACTGGAATAGCATGGATTGAAGACGGACATACAGGCATTGAAGTTTCAATTCATCCTAATATACACGCTAGTGGTTCTGTAGAAGGAATGAAAAAACAAGGTTATTGGGGAATGAATGATAGGACAGTAAAAAGTCATGATTACATTTATAACATAGATAATGTTTCAATCACTTCATTAAATGATAGTTTACTTTACGAGTTAGAACAAATTGTTGCAAAAGAATGTAAATGTCAAGCTTGTCAAGAAAGAAAGGCTCCGATAAAAAAGAGATTATATCGAAAGCTAGTAACATGGATAGATGGAGAAGAAAATAAAACCATTTATCCTATTTTTGAAGAAGATGATGGACTTTGGCATAGAATGATTTTTGTGGTTAGTTATCCTAACGGAGCAGATATAACAGTAAAAGTAATTCGAGTATTCACAATGGATGAAACTGAAATATCTTTATCGGAAGACTTTAGCAAGGATTATCCATTTAAGGATGTTAATTCAATTCCTGATGCAATTAAAGATGTTTGTGAAGTGCTAGATAGGGTGAGGTGATTATATGAAGAATAAATATATTTTATACTTTGATTCTAGTAATGGAATAGAAAATTTAGAATTTGTCCATTTCGATGAAGCAGAAGAAGCATATGAAAATTGTAATAGTCAAATTAAATTTTTATATCAACCAGATAAGACATATTTTGTTGGAACTTTATCATCCACTGGCTACAAAGTAGGACATGACCACTTATATCATAAAGATACTGCTAAATGTACAGGATTATTTATTGCAAAAAACAAAAATCAAATTGCAAAATTTCTCGACAAAGTAAATTGGCATCATCAAGGAGCTAGTGAATCAAGTAAGGCAAGATTATATGGAAACAAAGGATATGGGTTTCTGTATAAAGATGATAATGATGAATTTGAATATCATCTTGCTCAATATTATCTCTCTTCTTTTAATATTCAGTTCCCATCTATGATTGAGTCTGGATTTGGCGCAATAGATATAGAAAATTATAAAAGTAAAGGAAATCCTTTTCGAATGCGTTAGGAAGTGAGGTAAAAAGTATGGAATATTATTGGAGTGGCCGTATATATGTAGATGAAGAGCAGATTACACCAGAGCAATACAAACAGTTCTTTGGAACATATAACGAATATGGAATTAAATTTAATATAGCAAATTCAATTTTAAAAGCTCAAAGAGAAAATGAAGATTGTGATGAATGTGTTCCTTGTGATGAATTAAATCCTAAAGCAATATCTCTAATAAAGGAAATATGCTTGCTAGGAGAAACTAGCGGAACAATCGAAATTAATGGAGAAGAATTATCATTCAATTGGAATCCAACATTAAGAATTGATGGTGAAGATGTTGATTGGGAACATTTTGGTGATGCTTTTGAAAAGCAACACGTTTTAGATTGTATGCTTGATGATGACTGTCATTGGGGTACATGGTAAATGAGGTGATTAATATGTTTAAAAGAATGTTGAAAATAAACATTAGAAAACGTGGTGATAAAAAAGACAATTTTTTTGCTAGTTATTTAATAGCTAAAATGAATTATAAAATTGAAGATAATACACTATGGATTACTGACCACAGAAATGTATTAATTGATTATGATTTAGATGAATATGATGTTGAAATATTTACATATGGAAAGAGGTAAAAAATATGGTATTTAGAAAAGAAAAAATGATTGAAAGATTAACAAGAGAAGGAAGGGCTGATGCGATAACTCCTGAGATTATTAAGATTATGGATAATTTAGATGGATGTGAAGCAACTGCTCAGAATTGGCAAAGACAAGTTATGGATGAACCAGTTCTTTATTGTTATGGAAAAGATGGAAACGGTAATTACGTAAATGAAGATGATTGTGAATAGTGAGGTGATTATATGAAAAAAGCAGATTATATTTTAGAGATTAATAATTTATTTAAATTAAAAGAAGAAGTTGAAAAGGAAACAATTAAGCTTCAAGTAAAAAGAAATCAATTAGCATCTAAGAATGAATCTTTAACAGTTGAAGAAAAGGCACAATTAAAAGTATTAGAACGTTTATTTTCAATTAGTAATCAAACATATACAATTGAACAAATAGAAAAGATAAATTCATTATAGTGAGGTGATTATATGACAATCAGAGAATTATTAGAAGAGAAACATATAAAAGGACATTATGATGATTATGAAGTGTACAAATATACAGATAAAAATCATAAAATTCATACTGATACTGTTAAGTTTCTTCATTCTTGGTATAACGAAGGAGATTTCCCTAACTTAGACCTTGAAGTTTATGATTATAAACTAATGGGTGAAGAAGATTATAATAATACAATTCAAGCAAATTCTTGTGATTATGCTGATTTTGAAACTTGGTATGGAAGTAAAAACGCAATTGTACTTATTATTGTTTTGCATGAAAATTGTGAGGTTAGTTAATACAAAGAAATTAAATATTTTATTAAATATTTAAAATAAAAAATACTAAATAGGAGAATAAGAAAATGAAAAGATTGGAGACAATTGCTAATGATTTAATCGAATTAGCAGAAAACGTAGAAGAATGGAAAAAGTACGTTGATAGGGTTAAAAATCCTGAAGAGGATGAAAAGTTGCAAGCCATTGTTAATGACAGGAATGAATTAATAACAAAGTTATTACTTCTTGATTTGGAAACTAGGTTTAAATATTCAGAAAGACCTTCTAAAGCTCAAGCAAAATGGTTTAAAGATAATTGGGGAATATCTGAAAGCACTCTTGAATTCTACAGAAATAGAAAAAGCAAATCTATCGCCAAACAGTATAGCGAATTGGAAAACAAAGATAATAATATTTGTGATGAAAAAGAAGAAATTGCTAAAGAGGTTTCAACTGATGAACTATCTATTGTAAAGCCCGATGATATTGATTCACAACAAATAGAGAAAGAGACTGTATCAAAAAAGAGTGGATTGGCTAAAAAACTTGAAACAATGAACAAAAGAAGTGTTGATGATAGTATTTGGTCTAGGGTTACTTTTGAGAATCTATGTCTTTTAGAACCACAATATCACACACCTTATGAATATGGCGATATTTTAGAGGATGGTAGAGTATATGTTTGGAAAGGAAGATATACTGATAAAGAGACTTTTTATAAATCTTATGTAAAATCAAAAGAATTTTTAGATAAGAAAAATGAACTCGGATTATCTGTATCAGATATCATAAAGAAAACTGGACTTCCAAGAAGCACTGTTAATAACGCATTATACTATCCTTACATCAAAACTGACGAAATGATAGTCGAACAATTTGAAAGAAAGTATAACAAAATTAAAGAAAGGAGTAATTAATTATGACAGTAGGTGGCGGAAGAATAGCATTTGCTCATGTTGAGCAAACAATTGATTTTCCTTCAATGGAAGGCGTTAAGAGGTATGTAAAGCGGAAGGAAAATAGAAATGACACTATATACTACCTTGATAAAGATAATTGCCCTAAAAGTCATTTCAACGAAGAAGAACACGTAATTTTTTCTACTGAAGGATATACAATCAGAGTTTGGCTACCATATAACGGATTAAATATGGGATGCTAAATAAAGTGAGGTGATTATAATATGGAAAATTTAAGAAGTGTATTAACAATTGCAGAAGACCAAATGGATGAATGGAAAGCGATTTGTAAAGCATTTGCTAAAAAAGTAGGTGCAAAGTTAGTTTTTGTAAATGAAACTGGTTGTGGTCTTGAATATCCTGATGGAACTTTTTGTCACACAAGCATTGAAGAAATGCAAAGATATTTAGAGAAAGGAAATTAATTATTATGAAAATGGAAGATAAAACAAGAGAAGGATGTACTTTTTATTCTTTGAAAAAGGGTGATGTTTGTTTATACAATGGAGATATGTATATGAAGTTAGATGGTGGATATACAGGTGTTGTGCTAACCCATAATACAATATCATCAACCAACAATATAGGAGATATAGTTGAATTACAAGGTGCAGATGTTGAAAAAGTAAATGCAAAAATAATTATAGAGCAATTTGATAATTAAAGGATGGTGATTAAATGATTACAGATGAAAAAGTAAAGAAAATGCTGAATCGTTTAGATATTCCTGAAGTAAATGAATTGGTAAATGATTATTCCGAATCTAAAAGAGAAGATAAAACTGATTTAGATATCTTTGTTGAAGCAATAGAACAAGTATATGATTTGTTTACTAGCGAAGACACAATTCAATCAAATGATTTAGCTTCTGCAAAGTCTATTTTACGCAAAACTAAATATGGAAAAGAAGTTCCGATGTTAACTTCTAATAATGGAAAACGTATTCCAGAATTCACCCAAAAAGATATTGAATATGCTAAGACTTGTTTCAATGAGTTTAAAAGATTAGAAAGATTATATAACAAATTATTTATTTATAGAAAAAAGGAATAGATAAATATGTTAGAAGATACTTTTAAAGAAGTAACACTTGAAGAATTATTAAATTTTGAGGATTGTTCTTTAACGGGCAATAGTGAAGATAATGTATGGCAATATTATTTTGTCAAAACGAACGATATTCCCTATGATGGCTATATTGTAAAGATTAAGTATGATATTGTTAAACAGTATCTAGATGAAAAAGATAAACAAAAATCGAAGGAGCGACAATAATGAGAAAATGGAAGGAAACATTATCACCAAAGCAAGTGAATGATATTTCAGGTTGTTACAATCATGGGAATTGGTTAAAAGAAATGGACAGATGTTGGTGGAGTGATGATGGTTATCAAGTAACATCAAGATTATTATTTACAGAATGGGGAAAAGTTGAACACGCAGCTATAACTTACAAACCGGAAGGATTTAAAGTAAATTCTTCAATAGACGAAGTAATTAATAGTTTATCAAATGATGGTTCAAGAGATATTCCTTGGAACGTAAAACAAGAAATAAAAAATGAACTGTGGGGTAAAGATAGAATTGCAATTGAAGTTTTTCCACAAGAGAAGAATTTAATTGATGTACAAGATATTTATCATCTTTGGATTATGCCAAAAGGATTTAAAATGCCATTTGGTATTCATCCTACAAAAGATGTACAGTGTAAAGTAGTTAATAGAGGTGTTCCTAATATAGAAAAAGCATTTTATTTGGCACAGAATGCTTCTAAGTTTTATGAAGATAAGGAGTAATTGATATGAATTATCCAGAAATGTGTTATATCTATGTGGAAAGTACCATGGAAATTGGAATAGTTAAGTGGGGGGAGTGTGGTTATTATATAACTAATTATGATGAAAAAACACAACAAAACATTCAGCTTGTTAATAAGTTAAATTCTCAGCTAGGAGTTAGTGAGAATGAAGCTGAAGCCATGAAGATACTATCTATGAATGACAGTATTGACGGAAATACTGAAGAGTGGCAAAAGAAATTTGATGAAATAGTTAATAGAATAAATAAATAAATTTTAAAGGAGAAGGAAATGGAATGGATTATTTACTTAGTCATAATTTATTTGTTAATGATATTATTTACAATTATTTGTTATTGTTTTAGAAATAAGAACAAAAGTATTAAAGGATATATAGACTGGATGAAGAAAAAGAATTAAGTAAATAATCAACGGGGAACCGGTCGTGTTTAAAAGAGTGGAAATCGAACGGCAGACTACTTGGGAGCAGATGGTCATAGGGTAGTTATAAAAGGGGGATAAATAATGGATTTAAAGAAAATAGATTTAAACAAATTACAAGATTATGCTTTTACAGCAAATGAAATAGTAATGTCACCACTGTCTTCGTGGGATAACAAGTTCATTAATATCAAGTGCTTAGATAACGATAGTATTATACCAACAGTAAAAGCAATCCCACTAGACAAGGTTAAACAAGCTAGAGAAGATATAAGGGACTTAGATGGACAATATGTGATAGGAGATTATGTAATTTTTGGTGATAATTGCCCTAAATATGTGCAAGAAAGCAAAGTATTAGCAATCCTAGACAAGCTAATAGCAGAAAGTGAGGGCTAATATGATATATCAATATAACTTTGCAGACGGAACAATTTTAAAACTAATAGATAGCGGATTGACATTACAAGAGATTTGGAAACTCGAAGAATTACATGGAAAATGTATTTTCAAATCTACTTAATTTAGATTAATAAAATATATTATTAGAAAGGCACGAAATTTTCGTGTCTTTTTTGTGAACTTTATAAGCAAATTTTATTTGACTTTGTAAAAGTAAAACTTTACTATTATAAAGAATGATTATACAGAAGGGGAAATTTATGGCAGAAAAATACTTACCTCTTAGACTTATGGACATTGAAGACGAAATAATAGCTGAATGTGGGAAAGATAAAGATAGATTGGAGAAATATGGATTTCCCAAAACTAAAGATGATGATGAATTTATAGATGTTTTGTTACGATTATTCTGCGGAATGTACGACTCGCAAAAGAGTGAAGACTTAATTACTTGTTTGTTTGATGTTTATGGAATTATGATGGGAAAATTAGGAATGTTAAATGAAAACAATCCTAAAGGTGCTTTTTGCGACATTTATGATGTATGCTTAAGACCTACATTATATCAAAAGTGGAAAAGTAATAAACAAGTATATAAACCCGACCCTGACTTTATTAAAGCATTAATTCGTACTGAAAATTTAAAAATTACAAAAGATACTTTTAAACATTTACCATGTAAACATTTTTATATTGATGTTAGTGATTGCGACATCTTCCTTCCAGTTAAAGGAATGTTTGTTAATATTTTTGAAATAGAAGATAAAATCATGCTTGTAGCTTATCTAGTAGATGAATCAGCATTCTGGTCTACATATGATATTTTACATTTTGATATAGAGTCAGAGTATGAAATGAATGTTTCTGATTTAGCAAAAATAAATCCTGACGGAATATATACATATTCAGACCGTGATATTTTTTTATACGGTAAACAACCAATTAAAAATGATGGTATGAATCTAGATGCAAATGAATCGAAATTTTTTATATATCAGCTTATTACATATTTAACTTCACATGAACCACAGTTTGAAGAGAGTCCTATTACGAAGTCTACATATAGACCACCAAAGCAAGGGACTGTTATAAAAAATAAATTTTCAGAAATTCAAATGCACGATATAGGAATTAGATTCGGCAAATCATTTAGAGAACAACAGAAAAAATATAAATGCAATACTTTTTTAACAAGACATTTAGAAAATAAAAGAAAGTCACCTATACCTCACTTTAGATGTGCTCATTGGCAGGGTTATTGGGTAGGTAAAGGAAGAACTGACCATGTTGTTAGATGGATTGAACCAATCTTTGTAGGCGGTGGAGAATCTAATGATGTAGTTATACATAAAATATAGGGAGAAATAATGTTCTATTGTGTATATATTGAATATAACGAATATAATAAAAGACAAATTGTTGAAATCGAAAGAACTTATGATACAGAAGAACAATTATATCAAGATAGTTTAATCATGATTAAAAGACATAAATTGGTTAAACAAGCTGGTCGAGTTTTTTCAGATGGCAATAAAATTCCATGTAATACCATTATTGATGATGGTGTAAAAATAATATAAAGGATGGTTTTAATATGATTATTAGCGAAAGAATTTTTAAAATAATGGAGAAGAAAAAAATTAGTCAATTGGAATTATCAAAAAAGACTGGAATTGCTCAAAGTACTATCAGTGATTGGAAAACTAAAAAAATAAATCCTTCTGCTGATAAACTTATGAAAATATGTGATGCTTTAGATATTAGTATAGAAGAATTATTACAAGATACTATGACTTCGAAGCAGAAGAAGGAATGGAAGAAGAAATGATTAAATATAGACCACATAGAGGTAGCTTAGATGAAGCTATGAAAGAAATGAAAACGTTCAGAAATATAGCTAATATGTTAAAGCATATTGAAAAAGAAACTGATGGAGCTGTTAGCTCAAGTGATATTATAATTTCAGAATCTTTTGGGAAAGACGAACGCATTTATTGGAATTCATGGAGATATGTGCTAACTAAAAGATATGGAAATGAAAAGTATAATACTCCACAAGCTATTGGAATGTGTGATTTAGGAGAAAAAGGTTAAACAAATAAGAGGGGAAAATACTTATGTTTGATAATGAAGAACTAGCAAATTATATTGATGCTTTATATCATGATGGAGAATTGCATTTAACGTTAAAAGATGGACAAGCATCAATGGAAATAAAAGGTCAAAACAATACTCAATTATTATTAGTTGCATTATTTTTACATCATTTAGCCGAAGAAATGGTTAAAGAAATGCCTGATGTTCTTTTTAATTCATATAAAGAAATGTTGAATCATGAAAAGAATCTAGAATTAGAAACAAAGAAAGAAATTATTGTTTTTAATGAAATTGAATTAATGATAGAAGATTTATATCATTTTATTGTACTTTCAAAAGAAGCGGATATTTATATGAGTAAGATGGATTCTCAGTCTTCAAATGAAGAAAATGATATATTAGATAAATTATTTAATGTATCTAAAAGTGATTTGAATGATGTTTTAAGCAAAACAAAGAAGGATAAAAAATGAATATTGATAAACAGATGTTGGATATTATATTATCAGATGTTGAGCTGAATTCATCAATGAATATAGATATAGTGACAGTTGCGAAAAGTTATATTAAATTCTGTTTAGATAAATGGGAATATTTGGGTATTCCTGAAACATCTTTAATTAATCTATTGGGAACTATAAGTAGATTTATAGTATATGGACTCTCAATATGGGTTTTTGTAACGGATGAAGGGATAGCTAGATGTATTTATTATTTTCTATTATCGTTATTTCTCTTTAATCTTAATTTTTTGAATTTTACTGTTCAATACGTTAGAAGAGTTTTGAAGAAATAAAAAAAAGAAGTAATTGAAGAATATGAAAAATTAAATGACAATTAGCGAGCGAAAAAGCTATATTGGAAAAATAAAAAATCAGGTTAGTTGCAAACCTAGCATAAGCAAAAAATATGAGCAAAAGTTAAAGTTTTGATTGATAGATAGGAGTTATAGTTATGGGAACTATGTCAGTAATCACAATTCCTCTTAAAACAAGAGTTTATGAGGAAGATATTATAAATAAAAGAATGGAGCTTTGCCGTAAAGTATATAATAATATGCTTCACGATAGATTAAAAGCTCTTAGAAAAATGGAGCATGATAAAGACTATATTGATTCTAAAAATACAATTTTTACAGCATATAAAGAACAAGATAAAAAAGTTCAAAAAGAAATAAAGAAAAGCCAGATTTATAAAGATGCTCAAGAAATGCAAAAGCTTAAATTAAAAGAATATGGATTTTCAGAGTATGATTTTAAATCTGAAATTTTAGATTATATTAGACCATTTAATGCTAATATCACAGCCATTTCTGCTGGATATACAATCGCAGCTCCTATGTGGTCGGCTTTTGATAAATATCTATTTTCAAATGGTCAAATGATACATTATAAAAGATATAATACAGTTAATAGTATTGCTAGTGATGGAAAAGCAGGACTGAAAATTGTTGACTCAAATAAAAAAAGCACTCGCCATCCTGAAAGTCCCTTTGGATTATCATTAATGTATGGGTCTAACAGAGCAGGTAAAGTAATTTGTATGCCACTTATAGTTGATAAAAAAGACTTATATATGCAAGAAATGATATGTCAAAATATAAAAATCGTTAGATTAGTTAGACGTAAAATTAAGGGTAATTACAAATATTATGTCCAACTAACTGTAGATTGTCCACCCGCAATTAAATTTGATAGAGATACAGGTGAAATTAAAAATCCAATCAATAAAGGTAATGTTGGATTATTTATAGATACAAGAAAAATAACTATTTGTTCTAATGAAGGTGTTAAACAGATAGATTTAATTGATAAAAAACAATTAGAATATGCTTCAGTTATAGCTGATATATCAAGATATCTAGATACAAGTCGAAGAATTAGTAATCCTGAAAACTTTAATGAAGATGGAACTATTAAAAAGGGAATTGTAGTTGAAGGAAGAAGAACTAAATTACAATGGACTAATTCTAATAATTATATAAAAGCTAAAAACAAAAAGGCTGATATTGAACGTAGACTTGCAGAACAGCGCAAAATTCGAGCAGGCGAAATATGTAACCTTATTCTTTCGTTGGGAGATAACATTATTTGCAACAAATATAATTTCAAGGCAGCTCAGATGCGTAAAAAAGAAACAGAAGTTAATGAAAAAGGTCAATATTTGCCAAAATCGAAAGCTGGGAAAGCAATAAGTTATTCAGCTCCGGCTACACTTCTTACAATGTTAGATAATAAATTGGTTGCTAGAGGTTATAACCCAATTAATAGAGTCGATGTAGACAAAGATATGCAAGTTACCGACCAAAGTCGTATTAATATGGCGGAAACATTATTTTTGCAACTTGAAAATTAAATTGTTTAGGTGAGTTACACACCTTGGGAAACCAAAATTAATCTTCGAAACTAATAAATGTGATTGCATATTGTGGTTAAGATAATTAGTGTACAAGGTTTGATGTTTTAGTTATACTAAATATTTACATAATGTAAAAGTAGATGTGGAGTCATGATTCGCCACAAAATGTTTTAGTTATACTAAAAATTACATCATGTAAAAGGATGTGGTGAGGGTTTAAAAATATATATTGTTAAATTGATATATTATAAATAAATTTTAGGTTTGTTACTAACCTTGTGAAAACAGAATTAATCTACGAAACAATTGAAAAACACTATATATCGTAGTAGTCATAAATTGTGTACTAGATTTGAAGTTTTATTACTAGTGAATATTACTATATAGTAAAAGGAGAACACAGAGAATATATTGATTCAAAAAGTTTTATTATTAGTTAATATCGCTATATAGTAAAAGAATAAATATGGGGTGTGGACACAGAATTGTGTTCTATTACTAGTTGATAATTCTATTTAGTAAAAGGCTATAATTTTACTAGGGTTTATTAATAATGTTTTATTGCTAGTGAATAACACTATATAGTAAAAGTCCCTGGGTAATATAACTCGCAAACTAAAAATATTATTGCTAGTTGATAATACTATATAGTAAAAGATAATATGGCTATTTGCATCAAAAAATTCGTTTTATTACTAGTAATAATGTTACATAGTAAAAGGATGCAAATATACTATTTAGTAAAAGAGGGATAGAGAATAATGAAAAATATTGAAAGAATGAAACAAGAAGCAATACGAAGAATGAAAGCATTAAATATTAATAATTTATGTATTCATGCTTTTGATGATGATATGAAGTTATATTGTTCAGTAAGTGGAGCAGTAAGAGAATTAACATTAAAAGAACAAGAAATGGTTAATAAATATCAATCATGGAGCGATTGTTTAGTATATCATTTAATTCATTCTTTATCTAACATAGGTGAAACATATGAAATGTTAACAGTTTCAAACTATCCTGAAGATTGGAGCATTGAAACTAGATATATAGATAAAGGAATTATTATGGTCTATTCAGAGAATCTTACACATCCTGATTGGAGTGAATCAGGAAGTATAGAAGTAGAAAATTACAAAGGTGCTTTATTTAGAATAGGTTAATATTATGGGAATAAATAGTTTTATCAAAACTGGTTCTTTTGATGATGTTATGAGTCGAAATGGACACATTGAGGATTGTAGCCATAATGGAGTTTGCAGCAATTGCGGTGGCTGTTGTAATGATATAATTCCATTATCAAATGGAGATATAAATAGAATTAAGCAATATGTTAAAAAGCATAAAATAAAGCCTATAAATCATTGTTTATTACAACCAAATGCTTTAGATACCGTGTGTCCATTTAGGGATGAAAATAAAAATAGATGTGTTGTATACGAAGTACGACCATATATATGTCGTATTTTTTCATGCCATAATTATCCATATTGGTTGATAAATCATGTTAATGATTATAAACGTCATAAAATAGGAAAAGCTAGAAGTATAAAAGAAGCTATATATAACTAATTAGGGGGATATGAGATGTCTTACAGTATGTTTGTAGAGTTTGAGAAAGTAAAGAATAGACTTGAAGAAATAGAAAAGAAAAATATTAAGGTTGATAATCGTCCAGCCATGATTATCCTAGAACGTAAAGAAACAGGAGAAAATACACACGCTATTGTAGGAGATGTTGTAGATAGTTTAATTCTTTTAGAATGGTTAGCTAACATTTTATCAAAAGGTTTAGATGTTCCTTTTGAAGAATTATTAGAAGTGGTAAATCAAATTCATAATGACATTGACCATATAATGATTAATGACATAAGAAAAAATATAGACAAAGGAATAAAAGAAAATGAAAGTTAAATCTGATAATACTATATATGTCAAATATTGGTACAATCATGGTGAGCCTTTTGATACTAATAAAATTCAAATTGAATTAGGAAATCCTGAGTTTCAATGGGGTAAGCCAGACTTAGGGTTTTGGGGTTCTCCAATAAATGCTAGTTATGGTTGGAAAGAATGGTGTATTGCTGAAGGTTTTGGTGATTATGATTGGAATAATCCCATCTATTTTAGACTTAAATCAAATTCAACTATTTTAAAAATAGATAGAGAAGACCTTAATGATGATGTTCTAGGTAAATATGTGATATTAGATGAAAAAATGTATTATGCAATTCATAGAGAACGCTATTTCCTTGATTATAATAAAATAGTAGAAGATGGAATAGATGCTGTAGAACTTATGGACGATAGGATAGGACATTTATTTTTTCATGATAACGCATATGAACAAATATTTTATGGTTGGGATTGTGAATCTATAGTAGTTTTAAATAAAGATGTACTTGAATTTATATGAGATTTGAGAAACACCCGTTTTTCAAAGTAAGTAATTTAGAAAGAAGGACAATTGAATATGAATACAGATTTAATCAAGGTTAAACAATTATCTAAGGAATTCTTTGATTTAATTAGTATAGAAGATGCTTGTAATGCTGTAAATGAAGAATTTAGAGGATTATTTATATCTCACACCTATGCTAATTCTGCAATTGTTGGCTTGTCGAAAAATGGCAATATGGTTATGGGAAATATTGTGGAAAATGAAGAGGATTATAAAGAATATCGTAAACAAATGTTTAACCATATTGATTCTGCGAACAATTGTCGTCAAATATTAATGCTTATCAATACACCATATAAATTGTTATGGTTCAAGTATGTTCGTCATTTTCTAAGCGATAAAGATTATGGTGAATTACTTAAAGATATATGGCAAGGTTCAGAAAATCCTAATCAAGATGTTAATGTATCTTTAGATGAAGTCATTGTATGGTTTAAAAGTGCTAAAAAACACTTTTTAATGGATAAAGAAGAACTTGAATACTTTAAAAATTTGCCATCAGAATTAACAGTATACAGAGGGGTTAGCAGAGGTAGAAATCCTAAAGGGCTTAGTTATACTATCGATAAAGAACAAGCTATATGGTTTCAGAACAGATTTTCAACTGAGGACGAACCAGGATTTTTAATTGAAAAAAAGATTAAAAAGGAAGATGTGCTTGCTTATTTTACATATGAAAATGAAATAGTATTAAATATTAATCAAGAGGGGGATAGATATGAATAAAGTTATAATTGAAAAATCTTCTAATGAAGATATAGAAATGCCAATAGAAGTTTATCTATCTTTATTGGAACATTTAACAAACAATGATATAACTAAAGTTGTTGATTTTAAGGTTTTTCAAGACAAGTATGGCAAAGAGCAATTTGATATATGGTATCAAACTGTAGTAGAACAAATGGCTTACTGGGAAAATATGAGGGTTGCAAACAATGCTAATTAAAATAACTAAATCATGTCACAATGGATGTAATCACTGTTGTAATGAATGTGTTCCATCTAATGAACATATGAGTTTAGAGACATTTAAAGATGCGCTAGAATTTACGAATAAATATGATTCAAATGCTTTATATGGGGATGAAATAGCAGGTGGAGAACCTACAGAACATCCACAATTTTTTGAGTTTATAGATACTTATTATGAGATAATGAGTGAATTTAAGATACTTACAGTAGCTACTAATGGACATTTCATTTTGGAACATCCGAAGGAAATTCATGAATATCTAGAAAAATATCCATTTCTTTTCTTTCAGGTAACTTATGATAACAGATATTATCCTAAAAAGCTCGATATAACAAAAAGAGTATTGAGACATAAAAGAATAACTATAGTTACTGAATTAGAAAAGTTAACACCTAAAGGCAGAGCTATTACTAATAATTTAAAAGTTACTGATAATGTTATGGCCCCACCTTGCATGAATGTTACTTTAGGACTTGTTCAACTTAATTCTAAATCTCTATCAGAGTTATTAAAAACACTTAGAAGACTAAACATTAATTGTAGTCCTAGTATTCAAGTAAATGGAGATATAGCACTTGGAGAATTTGATTCTTGTCCAGCTTTTTGTTCAATATACGATTCTGAGGAAACAATACTAAATGCTATAGCAAATAATACTTTTGAATGCTGCCCTGAAATTATGGCTATATTTAATGAAAAGGTTGATAGCGGGCAATTGAAAATGAAAGGAACACTTTAATCATGAAAATAACAAAAGCTGAAATATGTAATGGAAAACCAAAAGAACTTAAAGATTATGTTTTGGCAATTGAAATTTATGTAAATAAAGAGCGAAAAGATAAAATTGCTATAATTTCTAATCCTGAAATGGATATGCACCAGTTAATGTATTGTTCTTATCAATTGAATCAAGTATTAGCCAAAGCTTCAGGATTAGAACTTGATGAATATTTAAAACTGATAAAAAATGTAAATAATTTTTCAAATAGATTTGGAGATATGCCACTTACAGAAGAACAGCTTCAAAAATTAGTAGAAAAGGATATTAGAGGATACTAATATGAAAACAATTAATGAAGTTATTGAAAAAGATTTAATATTGCTATTTATTAATAGACCAGCTTGTATTAAAATTGAAAAAACAGGTGATGATATCAAAGTAGACTACGAAGGAGCTTTTGCCGATGTAATAGGATTATCTTACGATATGATTAATGGCTTAATTGAAAGCTATAAGGATTCTCAATTAGATATTAAATTTTGGTATCGTTCATTTCATAATTTTGATGCCTATTTATCTTTTGTAAATTCATTTTCTAACAAAATAGATGCAAAAGATGGTAATATATCAATGTTTATAGATGAAAAAAGCTATATACAAGCGGTATATAATGGAAATGTAGATGTTTATGTCAGGATGATTAATGAATTTATTAATCGTTTCTGTAATGATTATGATATATCCAAAGAAGAGTATTTAGAATCAATGCAGTTTGCATATGAAAGATTTGAAGCTTATAAAAAAATGAATATTAATATAATTAAATAATAAATTAGGCGAGTTACACGCCTTGGGAAACCAAAATTAATCTTCGAAACTAATGAATGTAACTATATTTTGTAGTTAAGATAATTAGAGTACAAGGTTTGATGTTTTAGTTATACTAAAATTTTACATAATGTAAAAGATGTCCAAACATTTTTATAAAATCAGGATTGTTTTAGTTATACTAAAATTTTACATAATGTAAAAGTACAACTGACTCAGAGTATCTGATTCTTCAGTTTTAGTTATACTAAAATTTTACATAATGTAAAAGTATTTTGTGAGATGCTGGTGTACCAGTTAGGTTTTAGTTAACATAATGTAAAAGCAATATAAAGGAATTATATAGATATGATGTACCCTTTTTTAACCTTAACAGATGAAACAGAAATTACATATTCTGAAATGAAGTCGGATGGTACGGTCAAAGTGTATATCGAGACACCTGATGAAAACGATGGATTTCATAATGCGATTTGCTGGTTGCCAGAATTACGTTGTGAAGAAATACATGGTTATTCAGATGAAGAAATTGAAGGATATAAAAGGCTTTTAAGGAATAATGTTCATTCGATTATTAATCTTTCAAAGAAGAGGTGTAATGTATGACATTATCCCAAAGAAATAGAGAAAAATATAAAGAAAAGGAGCGGATGGAAGTAAATGTAATACTTGAAAAATTATATACAGTATAATGAAGATGTTAGAACACATATGAATTTATATAAATATAGATTAAATATAGAAAAATAAAATTGTATTATAGGTGTTTTACTTACCTTGCGAAAGCAGAACTAATCTACGAAATTAATGAATGCTTCTATATATTGTAGTTGAGATAATTAATGTACTAGATTTAAGGTTTTATTACTAGTTAATAATGCTATATAGTAAAAGCGAAAATCCGGATTTATCAACACATGAAATGTTTTATTACTAGTTAATAATGCTATATAGTAAAAGCAGACACGTATGAGTGCTTGATGGAACTGTGTTTTATTACTAGTTGATAATACTATATAGTAAAAGTAGGTTCATTATTGATGAATGAACGATTTGGTTTTATTACTAGTTGATAATACTATATAGTAAAAGTAGGTTCATTATTGATGAATGAACGATTTGGTTTTATTACTAGTTGATATTACTATATGGTAAAAGGAATATATTTGCGAAAAATTAAGCGTTATTGTTTTATTACTAGTTGATAATACTATATAGTAAAAGTTAAGATATTACTGGTATATCATGTATAGGTTTTATTGCTAGTTAATAATACTATTCAGTAAAAGTATAACAATCCACTAACTCCGAATAAAAATGTTTTATTACTAGTTTCAAAAATAATAATTTTGATGAATATTTACCGTGAGGTAATTTTCATATTTGCGTTAAGTCGTAGTGTATCAAACCCTGAAGAGTGGGTAACTCTTATTAAATAAGGACGAGATTAATTCTCGTCCTTATTTTTTATTTCTATATGCAATTCACAATTCATGGCAGCTATAGTTTCCAGTATAGAATCTATACGTGGATTCTCTGTTTTAAAAAATGAGCTAACAGATTGTTTTGTTATATTTCTTTTTATAGCAATACTTTCATTATTAAACCCATTTAT
>Ga0247611_10001611_pt1 | contig 39813 bp, 80 predicted proteins | sample 177DNAGHGhighgp2_FD_192422 | JGI IMG/M metagenome (GOLD analysis project Ga0247611, IMG submission 192422) | Sheep rumen microbial communities from Palmerston North, Manawatu-Wanganui, New Zealand - 1770 DNA GHGhigh gp2 | ecosystem: Host-associated > Mammals > Digestive system > Stomach > Rumen... | reverse complement strand
TATATGTGCGAATTGGATCCGAGATATGTGGATGTAATTATTGAGCGCTGGGAGAAATTTACCGGGAAAAAGGCGGTGCTTGTATGAGGAAAACAATGTGTTTAGAGCTATATTTTTCGGGGGGGGTACGTTAAAAAAGGAATTATCTTATGAAGGCGATTCCCTTGCCGAGATAGCAAAACTGATTCAGACAGATGAAAATAATTTGCTTGAATATATGCGCACACATGATTTCAAAGGAGAGAAATCATTTTGTTTTGCCGGATTTATGTTTCAGAAGGGAAGTATTGTAGCAGCACAATTATCGGAACCTGAAATATAATGTATGAAGAATAATAATATCGTTTTTATAGATTTTGATAACAAAAATGACCAATTTGATAACATTTTTTGCAAAAATGATGTAATAATAACACATTTTTATACAAAAAGAGGTTTAAAATGAAAAATTAAAGGAGCTATGTTATGGCTGGCAGACCGGTTAAAGAATTTGACAAGAAGGAATTTGTCAATTTGGTTGGAATGGGCTGTACGCAAGAAGAAATTTGCTGGTGGTTTCGTGACGATACAGGTAAAAAAGCCAATATTGACACCTTATCAAGATGGTGCAAAAGAACTTTCGGATTGAATTTTCAAGAGTATTATAAAAAGAATGGCGGTATGGCCATGAAAATATCGCTGAGGAAGAATCAATTGAAGTTGTCCGAGAAGAGTGCTGCTATGGCAATTTTCTTGGGTAAGAACTATTTAGGACAAACAGACAAATATGAACAGGGTGTTGAGTTCATTGAAGATTTGACACCATTGGCGGAGTTGTTAAATGAGCCAGACGAGGACGATTAATTGGAAACCGTTTTCCAAGAAACACAAAACATATATTAAAAATGCACTCAAGAATAAAATGAGTGTTGCCGAAGGTGCAATCAGATCAGGTAAAACGATTGACCATTGTATTATTGCGGCTATGTACTTGGAAACCTGTCCCGATAAATATCATTTAGCATCCGGCGCAACAATCGGTAATGCAAAACTGAATATCGGTGTATGCAATGGATATGGATTAGAGTTTCTGTTCCGGGGTAGGTGTCATTGGGGCAAGTATCGTGGGAATGAGGCTCTTTTTATTTATACGCAGACAGGAGATAAGGTTGTTATATTTGTCGGTGGAGCAAAAGCAGACAGCTATAAGAAGATTCTTGGTAACTCTTACGGATTATGGATTGCAACGGAGATAAATGAGCATTACGATTCCGAGGATTCAAGAACAAGTTTCATAAAGGTTGCTTTTGGTAGACAGGTTGCTGCGATTAAGCCGATGGTCCTTTGGGATTTAAACCCTTCCAATCCGAGAGATCCTATATATACAGATTATATTGATGCTTATATGGAAAAGTATGTAGGCGGTTATCAGTATCAACATTTTACAATTGATGATAATTTGTCTATTACTCCCGAAAGAAGAAAAGAGATTGAAAGCACTTATATTCCGGGAACAATTTGGTACCGGCGAGATATTAAAGGCGAGAGGTGCGTTGCGGATGGTTTGGTATATCCTAAATATGAGGATGCCATTATTGATGAATTACCGGATGGAGTTATCACTGATTATTGTATTTCAATGGACTATGGTACCCAAAATGCCTTTGCAGCGTATTTGATTGCGAAAATAGGGAATGTATGGTACGCTTGTCGTGAATACTACTATTCTGGACGAGAAACAAAGGCACAAAAGACAGACAATGAATATCTTGATGATTTGGTAAAATGGAGTGCTGATTTGCCGAGCGAGAGAAGAATTCAAACTATCGTGGATCCATCTGCTGCCAGTTTCATTACATTATTGAAAAGGCATGAACATAGATTCCGAGTATTACCGGCTGATAATAGTGTTGCGGATGGTTTGCGAGAGACAGCTACGGCTATGGGATGTGGATATATTAAGATTTGCAAATGTTGCAAGGAACTGATTGGAGAATTGGGCGGTTATATTTGGGATAATACATCTGACGAAGAACGCCCGGTTAAGATAGACGATCATGGATGCGATGCTTTAAGATACTTTGTTAAAACAAAACATGTTGTGCGTGATGCCATTAAAAGGAGGTTGCCAGGATGATAACATATCAGGATATGCAAAAGAAATTGACAAGTGGAATGACACTTGTGGATTTTGTCAAAGAAGTAATTACGGACCATAAAAATAAGCCCGATTACCGATTGGCAGAGGTTGCAAAGGAATACAATGAACACAGAAACGTAACTATTTCACAATATCAGAAATTGCTTTATACGGTTTCTGGACAGGCCATGCCCGATCCTTATGCAGCTAATTACAAATTAAAGACTAATCAGTTTAACAGATTAGTTACACAGTTAAATCAGTATTTGCTTGGAAATGGTGCTAAATGGGGGAAAGATGAAACTGCAGATGCACTTGGCGAAGATTTTGACGTGAAATTACAGGATGCAGGCGAAATAGCCTTGGTTCAGAAGGTTGCTTATTGTTTTTGGAATAAGGACCACATGGATGTATTTTCATATCTTGAATTTGCAGAAATCCCGGATGAAGAGGATGGCAGTATTAAAGCAGGTGTAAGATTTTGGCAGTTGGAAAAGAGCAAGCCTTTAAGAGCCACATTGTACGAACTGGATGGTTATACCGAATTTATGTATAAAGATGGTAAAGGCGAAATTATTGCCGAAAAAAGAGCCTATATTTTGAAAACAAGAGGCACAGATGCAGATGGAATGGAAATTTATGCCGGAGAGAATTATCCCGGATTTCCTATTGTTCCTTTTTGGGGCAACAAATATAAGCAGAGTGAATTTGTTGGCATGCGAGAGAATATCGACGCATATGATTTGATAAAAAGCAACTATGCCGATACGGTAGACGATTGTTCAGAAATCTTTTGGCTGATATCAAATGCCGGCGGTATGGATGATGTGGATATTCAGGAATTTATGCAGAAGTTGAAAACAACGCATGTTGCCAATGTGGATGATGGACAGTCCGTACAGGCACAAACCGTTAGCATACCTGTTGAAGCAAGAGAAACCTTGCTTGACAGATTGAGATCGGATATCTATGAAGATTTTATGGGCCTTGATACAAAGAATATTGCGGATGGAGCAGTTACAGCAACGCAGATTAAGTTCGGTTATGAACCAATGAACGCTAAGACCGATAAGTATGAGTATTGTGTACTTGATTTCCTTAAAAGATTTTTAGAGATTGCAGGAATAACAGATAAAGCTACATTTACCAGGTCAACAATTGTGAATGCACCCGAAGAAGTTCAGACGGTTTTATCTGCGGCACAATATCTTAGCCAGGATTATGTAACAACCAAAATATTAACCTTGCTGGGTGATGGCGATAAGGTCGAGGCTGTATTAAAGGCTATGGACGGTGAAGATATAAACAGATTCGGAGGCAATAATGAGTGATTACGGTCACGAACAAACCGATAAAGAGCTTAAGCGCATAGAAGATCTGATTACCAAAGAATATAGTCAGGCAGCAAAAGAACTTGAAGAGAAAATGCTCAAGCAATTTGAGGATTTTAATGCAAAAGATATTAAAATGAGAGCCAAGTTGACTGCCGGCGAAATTACTCAAACAGAATATAATAATTGGTTATATGGTCAGGTGGCAACAGGCGACAGATGGAGATCATTGAGAGATTCAATGGTCAATACTCTTGTGAATACAGATAAGGCTGCTGCCACTATAATCCAAGGAAACAGTATAAAAGCCTATGGTGATAATATGAATTACGGCACTTATGAGATAGAGCATGATTCAAAAATCAACACAGGCTTTACTTTGTATGATGAAAATACGGTTAAGAATTTGCTTAAGGAAGATCCGAAGATTATTCCTATGCCTAAAGTTGATATTCCGAAAGATGAACTCTGGAATAGACAACATTTAACATCCGCAGTCACACAGGGGATATTACAGGGTGAAAGTATTCCGAAAATTGCCGACAGATTACAAAATGTGGCTTTTATGGGTAGAAATTCGGCTATCAGGAATGCCAGAACGTATACAACGGCAGCAGAGAACAAAGGCAGGATTGACTCATACGAGAGGGCCGAAAAATTAGGCATACAGACCAATAAAAAATGGATTGCCACATTGGATGATCGGACGAGAGCAGAACATCGTCATTTGGACGGAATGAGCGTTTCCCCGGATGAAGATTTCAAAGTTGATGGATATACCATATCTTTTCCCGGTGATCCGAGTGCAGAGCCTGAAATGTTTTATAACTGCAGATGCACTCTTGTAGCTGATATTGTCGGATATCCCTACAATGATGAGCGCAAGGATGATAAATTAGGCGATATGTCTTATGAGGAGTGGAAGCATGCAAAGGATAAAGAATCACCGGAAATGATAGGAGTGTTTGATGAATTAAGGAGGTAATTATGGAAATTGAAAAGGACGATTTTTTTGAAGATGTAAGGAATTTGGCAAATCAGATCAGAAAAAAGGAGAAACAAGATGCCGATAGAAGTAACGAGTCACAGAATCGAAGTGATTCAAGCAAAAGATGAAGCGGTCGCACGTGCGCTTGAGACCATCGGTCTGGTGGCAGAGAGATATGCAAAGGAATTGGCTCCGGTCGACACAAGCCGTTTAAAGAACTCGATTTCGCACGAAGTGGATGATTCGACTGTTTATGTGGGTACAAATGTTGAATATGCTCCTTATGTAGAATTTGGTACCGGCAAGTTTGCTGAGGGAGGCGGCAGACCGACTCCTTGGAGCTATCAAGACGATAAGGGAAATTGGCATACGACCAACGGCATGAAGCCACAGCCATATTTGAGACCTGCAATCGATAATCATTTAAACGAATATAAACAATTTTTAGAAAGCGAGCTCAAAGGATAATAATTAAATTTAGATTTAACACCATACTTATATTCATTGTTAAATCTTGATTTAATTTATAAAATGTGCTATTTTGTACTTAATAAAACTTTTTTGAACACAAAAGAATGTGTGGCGAAGTATAGTAAGAAAAGGAGATTAATATGGCACTCACACGTAAGTTCCTTACAGCCCTTGGCATTGAGGCTGAAAAAGTTGATGAAATTATCAATGCTCACGCAGAAACTGTAGATGCTCTCAAAGGAGAAAGAGACAGCTATAAGGAAAAAGCCGAAAATTATGATGCAGAACATGACAAGGTAGCTAAGCTGGAAAAGCAGGTTAAGGATCTGGAAGATTCCAACAAGGATAGTTACAAAGTCAAGTATGAGGCAATAAAAGAAGAATTTGCCGATTACAAAAAAGGCATTGAATCTGAAAAGAGCAAGGCCGAAAAAACAAGTGCCTTCAAGGCATTGTTAAAGGAAATCGGCATTTCTGAAAAGAGAATTGATTCCGTAGCCAAGATTTCTGACATTGACGGTATTAAGCTGGACAAAGACGGAAAGATTGAAGGTGTCGATGAACTTAAAAAGAGCCTTTCGGAAGAGTGGGCAGATTTCATCGTAAAAGAAGGAAGCAAAGGTGCTGATGTTGCTAAACCGCCCGTTGGAAATGGCGGAGCAAAGACAATGACAAGAGAACAGATTGATGCGATTAAGGATACAGCTGAAAGACAGAGGCTGATGCTTGAAAACAAAGATCTGTACTTGAAACCGAATGAATAGGAGGAAAAAATATTATGCCATTGGATAACTTAACTAAAGCTGCGGATATGAAGAAGATCCGTGAAATTGATTTTGTGAATCGTTTTACTCACTCAAGCCTTGCAAAGTTAATCGAGGTATTGGGTGTTACTCGTAAAATTCCCATGATGGAAGGAACCACAATGTATGTTTACAGCATGAGTGGTGAGCTTGCAAACAATGGTGCAGTAGGAGAGGGTGAAGTTATTCCCCTTACCAAGATTGAGCAGACAAAGACACCTGTTGGAGAAATCACTCTTAAGAAGTGGAGAAAAGGTGTATCTGCCGAAGCAATTAAGAAGTCTGGCTATCAGACAGCAGTTGTTGAGACAGATGAAAAGTTACTTTCACTTGTACAGAACGGTGTAAGAACTGACCTCTTCAATTTCCTTAATGGTACTATTACAGGATCAACTACAGTTGTTGGCGCAGGCTTACAGAAAGCACTCGCTGCAGCATGGGGCCAGTTACAGGTATTATTTGAGGATGATACTGCACAGGCTGTTTACTTTGTAAACCCTCTTGATATTGCTGATTATCTTAGTTCAGCAAATATTACAGTACAGACTGTATTTGGAATGAATTATATTGAAGATTTCCTTGGTCTTGGTACTGTAATCACATCCAGCAGAATTACGCAGGGCACTTTTGTTGCAACAGCAAAAGAAAATATCATCATGTATTATCTTACAATGAATGGTGATATCGCTAATGCTTTTGGTTTGCAGGCTGACGAACTTGGATATATCGGTATTAAGTCCGGTTATACAAATGAGGAAAGAGCGCAGATTGAATCACTTGTAATGGACGGTATTCAGTTCCTTGTAGAATACGCAGGTGGTGTTGTTAAAGGCACTATCGATGATTCTTTTTAACTGATCTTACCGTAGCTCCCGATGATGACGATGCTACATATCCTTGGACAGACAAGACACCTGCTGATTTCCAGGATGATATCGTTGTTGACGATGGTAAGATTAGCGGAGCATTAACATTCATCGAAGGCGGTCTTTCACCTTCAGGTCCCTTATCCGGTGATGGTTATTTCCTTGCACTTAAATTTGATGACTTTGCACAGGGCCTTACCTATGAAAATGTTAAGGCTGGTTTAGTACCAAGTGCGAGTGGAATGAGCCTTGTTACTCTTGATTCCGATAAAAATGGTGTATTCAAGGTTACCGATAAGAACAATCAGGTATTAAAGGTTGTACAGAGTGATTCCGCAGGACACAAGAACGTACAGATCTTTGACCTGAAGGGCTTAACTTTGGAAGAAGTAGGAGTTTAAAGCATGTATATAGCAATCTCATATTTTAAAGATATGAAAGACAATATGCATCCGTACAGTCCCGGGGATACTTTTCCCCGGGATGGTTTGAAAGTAGATGCTAAAAGGCTTGAGGAACTTTCAACAGATAAAAACCGTAGAGGCAAACCGGTAATTGAACTCGTGAAAGAGGAAGAAGCCGAGGAAAAGCCTGAAGTTAAAGAAGAACCGATTGAAGAGGCTGTAGTTGAAGAGCCGATAGTCGAAGAACCAATAGTCGAAGAACCGAAACCCAAAAAGAGAGGTAAAAAGAAAAATGCTGACTGAAATTTGTGCTTATCTGCATAACTATTTCGATTATGAACGTCACAGCGGTGAGATATCCATTGTGGGTGGTGTCATATCTTGCAATGGTAAAGAGATAACGCTGGATGAAGGTCAGTATTTTGCTTTATTCAGGAGCCGTATTCCTTTGGGTGTGTTTAATGTGGTCCCGGCAGATAAAAACTTTGTTGGATCTGTATGGCTTATGGATGTACCCGAAGCAGTTCTTAATGCTAACACATGGGCAGAAGAATGGATGGCGAAAAATGGTGGCGCAGGTTCCGAAGCCAACTCTGCTTTTCAGAGCGAAAGTTTTGGAGGATATTCGTATAATAAAGGAACCAATTCAAGTGGAAAGGGCGGAATGAGTATATTTGATAACGCACAATTTGCTCGTATGCTTAATCCGTATAGGAAATTGCCATGAGTTTATTAGATGAATCAATGACCGCTTGCACACTTATGGATCGTACTACAGTTCCGGATGGCTATGGCGGATATACTAATGTGTGGAAAGATGGTGCGGAGATTTCGGCAGCGATTGTTTTGAATAATTCTATCGAAGCGAGAGTTGCAGATGCGCAGGGTGTGACCGCTTTATATACAGTTACAACTCGCAAAAATATAAATCTCCAATATGGACAGGTTTTTCGCCGGGAGAGTGATGGGAAATATTTCAGAGTCACTTCCGATGGCGATGATATGAAAACACCAACATCCGCATCACTAAATATGCGCCAGGTGAGCGCAGAAGAGCTTGATGCATTGCCGAGGTGACAGAATGAATAAATCGCAAGCATTACATCAATTTTGGAGTGGATTTGGACTTCCTGCTTGGGATGAAAATACAGTTCCGGAAGACGATGCTATAAGAGGCGAAAAATATATTGCTTATAGCGTATCGACCGGTAGTCTTGATGATGTGATTAATCTTACTGCAAAGATTTGGGATACGAATACAACATCCTGGTCTTTTGTAGAAAGTAAGGCAGCTGAAATTGCTGAACATATAGCAAGGATGGTACCGCCGACAATCCCTATTGACAATGGAAGGCTGTATATAACCGAGGGAAGACCATTTTCGCAACGTATCCCCAATCCGGATGATCTGGTTCGGGGCGTTTATATTAATATTCAGGCCGAATTTTTAACGGCTTATTAAGAGGAGGAAAACAAATGGGCAGATTTACTGTTATTCCGCAGAATACATTTAATGCATTGCAGATGGATGCCGGAGTTCTCTTAAAGAGATTCGATCCTGCGAACCCTGCGGCACCTGCGGATGAAGATATTATTTGTGCAACAACAGGTGGTATTAAACCGAGTTGCGTACCCAGTTATGAAGATTTGGGCAGTGACGTTGACAATGTTCCTGTAAACATGAAGGAATTGAAAAAATTAACAGGATGGGAGTGCAAGATTTCCACAACGTCATTAGGCACAAGTCCTGAACTTATTAGAATGTCTTTGGGCGCTGCAGATATTAACGCACAGACAGGCGCAATTGCACCCAGAAAAGACCTTGAACAGACAGATTTTGCAGATGTTTGGTGGGTTGGCGATAGAGCTGATGGCGGTTTAGTCGCAGTGCGTTTAATTAATGCATTATCAACAGGCGGTTTTTCATTGCAGACAACAAAGAACGGAAAAGGACAGATTGCAATTGAGTTGACGGGACATGTATCTATTAACGCACAGTCAACAATGCCGATGGAATTCTATTCAATGGATCCCGAAGATGTAACCGCATGGACTGTAAGTCAGATTCTTACTCATGTAAGTTCTTCATTTACGGCATCAGCAATTGCAAACCAGGGTGAGTTTGAAGCAGAGCTTACTGCCGATGAAAATTATACAATCGCAAACGTTGTTGTCCTTATGGGCGGCGAGGATATTACTTCCACCGCTTATGATGATACAACCAACACGATTTCAATTTCATCTGTAACAGGAAACCTGCAGATTATTGCTACAGCAACAGCGTAATCTAAAATTTTAATCATATAAAGGAGCTTATGATTTATGAAGAATTTAGCAAATTGCAAACCGAGTGAGTTTTTGGCACAAACGTTTAAAATCAAAAAATCCCTGCAGGAATGGCTTGATGTAACCAAGCTTATGGAGATCCGAAAGAATAAACCGCAGGGATTGATTAATCTTGATGGCTTAACCGGTGAAGAACGTGAGAATGCCATTAAGGAAAATAAAAAGAAAGCCCAGGAGCAGCTGAAGAAGAATCTCGCTGACATCCTGGATAAGATGTTAAACGAAAATGCCGAAAAGACTCTTGAGGTTTTGGCATTATGTTGTTTTGTGGATCCTGCTGATGTCGACAATTATCCAATGAGCGACTATTTGGATTCTCTCGGAGAGTTGATTTCCGATAAGGGAGTTTTGAATTTTTTTTCATCATTGGTACAATTGGGGCAGACGAATATCGGGATTGTACCGAAACAATAAGATTAGATTTGCTTGATTTATTAGGAAGGGGATATGTGATTGAACATTGCATATCCTCTTTTAAGAATAAGCAGGAAGAAAAGGCTTATAAGATTTACATGTCGGATATCGGTTTCCAACTCGTTAATGCGTTTGGTAAGGTTTTCGGATCCAAGGAAGATTTGATTAAGAAAAGATTCGCTGATTGTCTGGAGCCGCCAAAGGAAGTGGAAGAAACCGAAGAAGATGTAATTGCGAGAATAAGAAAGAAATTAGAGGGTTAAATTATGGATGTATTTGACCTTGTGGCGAAATTAACGCTTGATACAAGTGAATATGATAAATCTCTTGGAGATTCAGAGGAAAACGCATCGAGTTTTGGAAGTACATTCGGCTCCATAATGGGTGCGGTTGGAACGGCAGCAGGTGTTGCCGGTGTTGCGGTGACAGCGATCGGCGGTGCGGTTGTTGGTACCACATCTGCTTTGACCAATGCCGTAAGCGGTGTTGCTGAATACGGAGATAATATCGATAAGATGTCGCAGAAGATGGGCATTTCAATTGAAACATACCAGGAATGGGATGCGGTTATGCAACATTCAGGAACTTCAATGGAGACCATGAAGGCATCTATGAAAACTTTAGCCAATGCTGTTGAGAATGGGAATGAGGCTTTTGAAACCTTGGGCTTAACTCAAGAGCAATTGGCAGAAATGTCGCAAGAACAAATTTTTGAAGCGACAATTGCTGGATTGCAAAATGTAACAGATACAACACAGAGAACTTATCTTGCCGGACAGCTTTTAGGAAGAGGTGCAACAGAACTCGGTGCGCTTTTGAACACTTCAGCCGAAGATACTCAAGCAATGAGGGATAGGGTTCGTGAACTTGGCGGTGTTATGTCTGAAGATGCAGTTAAGTCAGCTGCACAATTCCAGGATAATTTACAAGATTTACAGACAGCATTAACTGGTGTTAAGAGAGGAATCTTATCAGAATTATTGCCGAGTTTCAATGATTTAATGGATGGCTTTACGAAGCTTATATCCGGCGAAGAGGGAGCAGACGAAGCATTGCTGTCCGGTTTTGATAAACTTATCGATGGGGCAGGCAATATTGCAGAAAGAGTTTTGGATATAGGATCGGAAATAATACCGAGATTAATCACAGGAGTTGTTTCGAAATTACCGGATTTCTTCAATGCCTTGGCGGAGGCTGGTTCGACTATAGCACCTGCGTTGCTTGATACTTTGGCCAATGATGTTATTCCAACAATAATGGAATCTATTCCCGGAATAATTGAAAGTTATTCAGAATCTTTGCCGGAAATGATAATGACATCAATGGATTTGATGACGACTCTGCTGCCAATGTTAATTGACTTGATGGTTCAACTCTTAACGGCTTTTGCAAGCACTTACGAAGAAATGGCACCTATTTTAAGCCCAATGGGAGTCGAGCTTTTAATGACGATCGTTAATGCAATTCTTAAAAATCTGCCATTAATATTAGATGCTGCGGTTGCAATTATGACAGGAATGGTTAAGGGAATTGTTTCCATGTTACCGGAATTGGTATCTGCGGCTGTGCAAATCGTAATGCAACTCGTTGCTACGATCATCGAATTGGTTCCGCATATTATTGCGGCAGCAGTGCATATCATAACTGAATTTATAACCACAATTGTAACGACCGCATTAAAGTTCTTAAGTGGCGATTATTGGAAAGGAATGCTTGACGGAATTGTCCACAGCTTTACTGATATCGATTGGGCAGGCTTGGGCAAGATGTTGACCGAGGGCATTGCCAACGGTATAAAAGACGGATTTAATAAGGTTAAGGATTCCATAACCAATGTTGCAAACGGAATCAAGAATATTTTCACAAATATTTTCGATATTCATTCTCCATCTAAGTTGTTTGAGTTCTACGGCGAAATGATTGACGAGGGCTTGGCAAAAGGTATCGGATCCGGATTGAGTGTTAATGCAACAAAAAATATGTCGGAGAACGTAAGTCAATCGTTTACTCCATCATTGGCAGCTGCCGGTATCGGTGGAGATATTGTTATTCCTGTTTCGATTGGCAACGAAATGATTCAGACAATTGTTGTTGATGCATTGAACATTGCAAATTATAGAAGTGGAGGCAGATAATGGCAACAGCTATTTTGAAGAATTTTCCAATAAAAATAAATTCTACAGCGATACCTTTTAGTGGTTCAATGGAAGAAAAATATGATACAATAGAATCAGTAAATACAAGTGAAGCAGGAACTGATATTGTACAGACTGAGAGAATTGGGAAATTAACTTTGTCTATAAAGTATAAGATATTAAGTTCTTGGATATCGACATTTGAAGGCTGGTCTTTTGAGAATACGTATAAAACGGTTTCAATATATGATTTTGTGACCGGTGCCTATAAGGATAGACAGATGCGAATGAGAAATTATAAGAAAAGCCTGGTTAAAGATTCGGAAGATTTAACTGTTACAACAGGTATCTGGGAAGTCAGTTTTGATTTGATAGAGAAGTGATATGTACGCATTAAGCACAGAAGCAAAAAAAGATTTACAATCCTATACCATAAGCGGTTCCATTGGATCGCAGGCCGGAGCAGTTGGTTCGTACTTGTTTGATAATGAGAATATCCTTAAGGGGAGTTTGGCAATTGCGAACCAATGCTCGGACTCATCTGCGTTTAACCTGGGAGGAGTTTATATCGGCCAAATGTCATGTACTTTTGTAGGCATGAGTATTCCCAGAAACGAATGGGTTGGAAAGGAGATTTCGCTCGAAGTTACGATCAACGGAGTTCAGACTTTTCCTGTCGGAAAGTTCTATATAGATAAAGCCGAGCATACCAAGGGCATGGTCAAGATTACGGCCTACGATGGAATGATTAAATTCGACAAGGCTCTTGATTCAAATACTGCAACTTTGAATGATTCTCCTTATAATATTTTGAATTGGATTTGCAGTCAATGTGGAGTAAATCTTGGAATGACACAAGCACAGGTTGAAGCGTTGCCAAACGGAACGGATCCTTTTTTCGTGTCACAGATGGGAGATATCGAAACTTATCGAGATGTTTTATATTGGCTTTCGCAGACATTAGGCGGCTTTGCTACCATGGATCGAAATGGTGCTTTGGTTATTCGATCTTATCATAATTCTGTAGATGATGTCATTGATTATAATGTCCGTTTTAATACGAGCCAATACGGAGACGAAATAATCAAATATTCCGGCTTTTATTGGACTAATGAAGAAGATGGAACTGCCGAGTATGAACATGCAATTCCGGATGATTTTTATTATGTTTCGCTTGGAATTAACCCATTCTTCCAAAGCGGACTTCGTAATCTTTATGTAGATGGCATTTTAGATGCGCTGGGAAATATTGAATACAATCCTTGTGACGTAACAATTCCATTTGGTATTCAGTATGATCTTGGTGATGTTTTGAGATTTCCAAACGGCCAGGGCAGCGCATCTAATAAATTCTGCGTTATGTCTTATTCTTGGACATATTACGGTGGTTATCGAATAAAATCTATTGCGGTACCAAAGACTTCAAAGAATAAATCTGATAAAAATATTACGGCTTTAATGCGAAAGTCGAGTTCGGATAAGATTGTTTATTATCTAATAACCAATATTTCGGATATTGATGTTGGTGATAATGAAGAGAAAACTATTGTCGACCTTTATTTCGCAGCTGAAAAAAGCACTGTTGTTGTGTTTGATGTTGAGATGCATTGCGATGTAGAAACAACAGTTGACGGTAATGATTTTTACGATGCGGTTGCGAAATTTACCTATTATTTAAACAATGAGAAAATTGATAATTTCGAACCTATAGAAACGTGGCTTGATGGCAATCATATAAAACATTTGCTTTATCATTTTACAATTCAGGATGCAGGCACAAAATGGTTACAAGTAAAATTATTCATGTCCGGCGGTAGTGTTCATATCGATATGAATAATTTAAAAGGTGCAATATATGGTCAGAATTTAGCCGCAAGTGATATGTGGAATGGTATAATCAAGATAGAAGAAACAGCACCTGCATTTAATCTTGAGGAAATTCAAATTGCCGAAGTTGAAGATTCTCTTGCAGTGGGAACTCAAATTCCTACGAAAAGTGATTTGTCAGATTCAGCTGTTTCGTTTAACCTTGTTGAAATTTCTATTGCAAGTGCAAATGAGAGAATCGTTGATGTTCAGACAAGAATAAACAGTTATGCAATAATTACAGAGACAGGAGATAATATCATAACCGAACAAGGAGATTCAATTTATACAGAAGGAGTATAGAAATGGCAAATAAAAAGACCACAGAAATGGAAACGATACCGGCAGTTGATGAAAACGATTTGCTGATTATTTCAAAGGCTAACGGAAGTGCTACATACAAAATGACAGTCAGACAGTTGGCTTTAGAGATATTAAGCGTTGCGGAGTTTCAGTCGCTCGACACCACAGATAAGACTATCATTGGTGCAATTAACGAATTGGGAGGTAACTAAATGAATAAGATTCATGGTAATGTAAGAATTAAATTATCCAATCCCATAAGCGGTAATGTAATTCATGATATCGAGGGAGAAAACACATTCCAGAGTGCTGTATTGGCAGCAGGTTTAAGAAATTTAGGAAGTGCAAAGGCATCTTTTTACAATGGAATTGAAAGCCGAGAGCCTTGGAAAGACATAGTCGGTGGCATTTTCTTATTCAGAGATTCTTTACCGAGTGGTGCTAAATATATGTCTGCTGGTAATCAAATGACAGCCAATGGGTCTTTTGGAGTTACAAACAATGCAAGTCCAACAGAATTGGGAAGTTACAATTCAAATGAGTCCAGCCAAAGCGCAGAGGCCTTGACAATGGTTTACGATTGGACAACCTCACAGGGCAACGGAAAAATATCATCAGTTGCATTGACTTCAAGAGTCGGTGGTTATATCGGATATGGAAATAAGAGTGAGATTGCACATCCTACAATTAAAGGTTTTACCGAAGGATTGCAGTTAAAAAGGATTCAAGGCATAAACAATGTTGAATGGGCAAAAACGATACAGACAGGCAACATGCTTTATCAAATTACCTATAATTCAACCGATAAGGAAGTTGTTGTTAAAAAATCAAGAGTGCCATTAACACAGGGTAGTGTTTTTGATTGGATTCCCTTTGATGATGAAGTTATTGATGTGTCAAGCCTTCATTACAACGAGGTTTGGGGTGGCGGCGCACAGGCATTTTTAGACGATGGTAAGATTTATCTTTGCCCAGTAGATAATTACACAAGGACTACGGCGGTTGCCGCAAAATTTTATGTTTGGGAATACAACCCTGCTAACGGAGAGATAAACGAAATTGAAATAACGAATACAAGCGGAGAATCTATTACTTGGAATTTTACATCCGTTTCTTATGGAAGATTTTATGTATATGCAGGCGAGAAAACATATGTATTTAATTTGTCTGATAGTAATTATGTTGGATATATTGAAAATAAAACTGGTGGAACACAACATGCGTCATTGGCATCCAATTTTCCGAATGGCTTATCTTTAATTCCTATAAACAATAGCAGCAATAATAACCCTATGTATTACAGATTTTATGATTCAGTAAATAGGACTTGTTATCCGATAAACGGGCATTTTCAGACATCATATATGGAAGGCAATTTGTATTACGATCCACAAACCGATACGCTGAATTTTTACGAGAGATACGGAGCATGGGCATTTAACAATCCTTTGTATCTGGCTACGAATTATAATCTCAATTCGCCGGTAACTAAAGACGCAACTATGACGATGAAGGTAATTTATACTTTGCAAGAGGCTTAATATGGGTTTAATCAACTATTTGGGTAATTCCAAGGCAATAAAAAGAATATGTCAGTTGTTGAATGTAACAGACGTGCAAGACGAAGAAGGACATAGTCTTGTTGACGAAAATGGTATTGCTATTGTAACAGGTGGCGGAAGCGGAAGTTCAACACTTGCTGGTTTAACTGATGTTGACGTAACAGGGGCGAGTGGCGGTGATGTGCTTGCCCTTAATGGCACAAGCGGTAAATGGGAAGATAAAAAACTACCGACAAAATTATCAGATTTTACCAACGATACTGGCTTTATTACAAATACAGTCAATAACTTAACGAATTATTACAAGAAGTCTGAGACTTACACACAGTCCGAAGTCAATGCTTTAATAAGTTCAGTCGTTACAATAGATATCGAAGTCGTACAAACCTTGCCGACAACAGATATTTCAACCACAACGATTTACTTATTACCCAAAACAACGGCAGGAACAGATGATGTTTATGATGAATATATAAACACAACAGGCACAAGTGCAGGATGGGAACTGATTGGCTCAACACAGGTTGACTTATCCAATTATTATACTAAAACACAAACTGATAATTTACTTGCGACAAAGAATAATGATGTTAATTTGTCAGTAGTTAGTGGAAAATTATGTATCACTTATGATGACGGAACTTGAAAGGAGATAATATGGCACAAGTAACAGACCCTATTATGTTAGATTCAACTGGTCAAGATATTAAAGACCAAATATCTGCATTAAATACAAAAATACAAACATTAAATACTTTACTTGCCGACTTAGGACTTGTATCAATAACTCCTATTTCTCAAGAAGATTATGATGCTTTGAGTCAGACAGAAAAACTTGCTGGAGTATTTGATATATATGATGGGGCAGAACCACAGATAGACGGAGACCAAGTTGCGTATGATAGTAATACTACTATGAAAGCAAAGGTTGCGGATAATTCAAATAGAATATCAAATATCCTTAAAGAGACATATGTTGATGTGTCTTTGACATTAACCGCTAATACGTTGTCGAGAACACTTGTAAACGCTACGGCAGACGAAACGAACGTAAATCATAGATTAAGAATAAGGGCGAATGACAACGATATTGCCTGTTTTGTTTTAAGCGACGGAAGGGTTGGCTTTTTATCATCTGCGAATAAATCTAACGCAAATACTCGTTTATTTATAGCATTTTACAATTAGCAATAAGAAGGGAGAAACAAAATGGCACATATACTAATGTTACACGGTCATCCAGTTGGATATTTACCTCCAACAATGGCAAGTGAAATTTTATATGATAATAACAATACTGTTAAGGACGCACTTGATATTGTGACCGCAGGCAATATGGGGAACGCTGTGAGTTTATTGACATATAGTACATCATCAAATATGTATACGGCTCCTTGTGACGGTTATATTGTATTGCAAGTATGGAGTTCTGAATCAACCATTGATTTTTGGATAGGGAAAAGTACGTTAAAAATAGAATTAAGATTTGCGGCTATGAAACAATTTGCACTTTTCGCACGAAAAGGAACAAGTTATTGGGTTGATGGTTCTGGCAATAACAGAAGCGCATTTTTTTGCCCATTAGTAATATAAACAGGAGAACCAATGAAAGATATTATACACAAAATAGTAAAGTAAAGGCGATAACAACTTGTGAAACCCAAACCACACATTGTATTTTTGGAACGACAATTATGTAAGCGAAGAAAATTGGTCTGTGTCCGTTATAGTCGGAATGAAAGGCGAAAAACAATGGCAACACTTAACGATTTAAAAGAAAAGTTAAGCCAACGGCAAAAAGAAGAATTAAACAAGGTTATTAAGGAAGATAAAATCAGTATTGAAGATATTGTGAAATTCGGACTTTTGTCAAAAGAAACAAGCAACGATTTTAGAACAGAATGTGGATATTAAAGGCGAAAACAATAACCCTTGAATTTATATCACTATGGGAACTATAATAATTGTATTAGCTATTACAGCAATAATCTTAATACTCATAATTGATGACATGAAGGGAGATTAAACATGAGTGAATGGATGCAGTACACGCTTGTTATTTGCGGCGGAATAATAACGATTTTGACTTTATGGAACATGGTAGAACAGCGTATTAAATCGACAAGACAGCCGACAAACAACCTTGAAGAGCGTGTAGGTCTGATCGAAAGGAAATTGGAATTTGAGATTAAGGCTACGTTTGCCGAGTATGATGCCAGGTTCGGAAGAGATAAGACAAAAATTGAAATGATAGAGCAGGGAAACCGGGTTACACAGAAAGCCCTGCTTGCATTACTCAAGCACTCGATTGATGGAAACAATATAGATGCGTTAAAAAAAGCTGAAGGCGATTTGAGTGAGTTTTTGATTGAAAGATGAAAGGAGATTAATTATGCCTTATTTGCCACAGAAAGTTTATGAATGGTTGCGTTGGATCGTAGCAATTGTTATTCCTGCAATGATTGTATTGTATGGGGTAATCGGAAATACTTGCAATATTCCTTACACAGATGTTGTGTTGACTATTGCAGGTGCGGTAGATGTATTCTTGGGTACTATCTTCGGTATCAGTAAAATTGCTTACGATAGACAAAATAAAGAATAATTGGTAAAATATTGAAGGGCGAATAGATAGGAGTTGCAAACCTATTGAAAAGCGAACCGACTTCCGCTTTCGCCCTAAATGCTTTGAAGTCGGAGAACGGAGTCGGATATGGAAAATTTAATAGGTAAAAGATTTGGAAGACTTGTTGTTAAAGAATACGTAGACAAAAGAAACTATCGGTGTTTATGCGATTGCGGAAAAGAAACTTATGTTAGCAAATACAAATTAACAAGCGGACATACTAAATCGTGTGGGTGTATGAGATTTAAAAGAAACAGATACGATTTAAGTGGGGAATACGGTATTTGCTACTACAATGACAATAAGGGCTTTTTTATTTTCGACAAAGAGGACTATGAGAAAATCAAAGATTTTACTTGGGATTGTTCTTACAAGGGATATGCGAAAAGTCAGAAAATATCAGCACACCGCTTAATTATGAATTGTCCCGAAGATATGGTTGTCGACCATATAAATCATAAAAGGAACGACAACCGAAAATCTAATTTGAGAATATGCTCTGCGGTTGAAAATTCACGAAATAGAAAAAAGTCTTTAAACAATACGTCGGGGGTAAACGGCGTGTCTTATCGCAAAGAAAAGAATAAATGGCGAGCGAGAATTACCTACAATAGAAAAGTCATTCACATAGGCGATTATAGAACTCTTGAAGAAGCCCAAAAGGCAAGAAAAGAGGCAGAGATAAAATATTACGGAGAATTTGCATATAAGGAGGAATCAAATGGCTAAAATTGTAATGACAAATGAACAACTCATTGAAAGACTTAAAATCCTTGCTTCACGCAAGACAAGGTATGTCAATCGTTATCCGTATAATCTTTGTTATAATCACGCAGACGGATATACTTCGGCGGATTGCAGCAACCTTTATAAAGCCCTTTTTAATGGGTATGACGTGAACAACAGAACAGTAGGATATTACCAAAAGGACTTGTCGAACACAGGAGATGTAACGGAAGCAGGTTTGATAGCAAAATGTAAGGAAATTAAAACAACTTTTGACAATCTTAACGACAATGAATTTAGACTTTTGTATATGCGTGGGCATATCGGGGGAAAAATTCCTGTTACGACTATCAATGGGAAGACCTACAATGTTATTGAAGCCACACCTGCGTTTGGCGGTGGAATTATCTACACATACGTTGATGAAAAAGGCAATAGATATAACCATAAGGGCGGTACGAAAAAAGGAGTGTGGTTGCAATCGGGCAAACCTACTTTATGGGTATCATATGACACACAGAATGGCTCAAATTCGAACGAAAAGTCGAAAGTCGACTGTTCCAACTACCCTGTCTTGAAAAAGGGTTCTACGGGCGAATATGTAAAGATTTTGCAGCAATTATTAGTATCTAAAGGATATGATCCTAAAGGTATTGATGGAATATTCGGCCCCGGATGCAAAACAGCGGTTATAAAGTTTCAGAAAGAAAATACCGATATAAACGGAAAGAAACTTGCAGTTGATGGATGTGTAGGTCCAAAGACCTGGGGAGCATTGTACAAGTAGGAGGCTTTATGGAAGAAAGAAACTTTTTGGCTTGGCACGAAGGCGATATGGCCAGAATGGAACGAGCTAACAAGCGATTATGGGTAGTAATTATTATTTTGATTGTTGCCTTAATCGGATCTAATGCAGCATGGATTTATTATGAAAGCCAATTTATTGATGAGGTATCTGTTGAGCAAGAAGTAGACACCGGTAAGGGTGATGCGTTTGTAAATGGCATAGGAGATTTTAATTATGGCCAAAGTGAAACAAAAGATAACTAAAAAGAGAGTTCGTAAGACTGGTGGAAAATCCGGATATAAGAAATGCAATATGTGTCATGGAACAGGGAGAATTAAAGCATGAGAGAATATACCAATTCTGAGATTATTGCATTAATCGATGAACGGATCCACAATGAGAGAAACAGAGCAATATTGAAACGCAGACTTATTGACGGTATTACTTATGAAAGGTTAGCTGAAGAATTTGATTTATCAGTTGCACAGATTAAGAGAATTGTTTATAAAGGCGAAAATATAATTTTTTAGGAGGTACTGCTATGACTATCCAGGGAAATTAAAATGATACGAAATTGTTATCTTAAGGCACTCGTTTAACGGGTGTCTTTTTTATATGCTTTTATTAGTTGGAGGGCTTTTTATGGATACGAGAAAATTATCTGAACTTTTACTCAAATCTGACGATCTGAAAGATATCCCTGCAATCTATATTCTACGGGTTGCGGTTTCCATTATTGAATTTATAAACAGCGGTGAATGTATGAAGGAGTTGGATTCATGTATGTAATGTATAATCCTAATCCTGCCGCAATGCGAAATGTGGAGGATTGTGCCGTAAGAGCAATAGCCAAAGCTTTAAATATTGATTGGGAAAGTGCTTATGCAAAACTTGCATTAAATGGTTTTGCCATGGGCGATATGCCTAATGCAAATTCTGTTATAGGATCCGTATTAAGACAAAATAATTTCAAGAGATTTAATATACCGGAAAACTGCCCGGATTGTTATACAATTAAGGATTTTTCAAAAGAATATAACAAAGGGACATATGTTGTCGGAACAGGCTCTCACGTTGTTGCTGTTGTAAATGGAAACTATTTTGATAGCTGGGATTCAGGTAATGAATATCCGCTTTATGCCTGGGTTAAATCTTGATATTTCCAACCGTAACCGCCGGCATAATCGATTTTGTTATTACAACATTCTTTTATTGAAGATTTACATATTCCGGTTATTTTGGATGCGATATCGCAAGATAGATATGTTGCAATCCAATATCCATCGATTGTATATTGTGAAACCTTGTGTGGCTTTTTTGTATAGATGGATCTAATATGGGCGGTTCCGTAAGCGTTATTGTATGCATATGTACACCATTCGAGATTTTCAACATTGTTATTTAATTTGTTTTCGTCTTTATGGTTTACGCAAGGATAATTATTTGAATTATCGATAAAGGCTTCTGCAACAAGCTTGTGAACAAGGAAGTTTTTCTTTTTTCCTTTTTGATAATAAAGCGAAACTGTTTGGTATCCACTATTGTTTAATGTCGGTTTCAACAAATGCTCTTGTTTTTTATTCTTTGTTGAAATTGCAACGCTTTTGATATTACCAAGATTGCTCACATAATAATTTTCATAAGAGGGGATGGGTTTCCAGATTTCCATAAAAATAACACCTGCCTTTCGTGTATTTGCCTTAAAAGAATATGGCGGAATCCGTTAAGGCATTACGGAGTTCGGGAGCTACCCTATCCGCCTTTATTATTATATCACATCTTATTGATTTTAGAAAGGAGAATAAATAATGCCTTATCCTAATTATTTTAACAATTTTTATGGTAATAATCAGACAATGCAACCGATTCCTGCTCAACAGAATCCATTTCAACAGATTCAAAACGGCGGTTTTATTGTCGTGAAGAGCGAACAGGAAGTTTTCAATTATCCGGTAGGCTGTGGCAATAGTGTGAATTTTAAATTGGAGAATGCTCCGTATTTGTATACCAAGACGATGGGCTTTTCTCAATTTGATAAGCCGGTAATTGAGAAGTACAAACTTGTCAAAGAAGAAGCCAATGAAGTTATCGAGAACAATTCTTTTGATATACGTGGTGAGCTGAATAGGCTCTGGGATGAAATCAATTTGTTAAAGGAGAATAGAAATGAGCAATCCATTAAGCGCAATTCAACTTCTAAATCAAATAAAACAGAATCCAATGAGGATTTTGTCGATGCGGTATAACATTCCGCAGGGAATGAATGATCCTAATGCGATAATTCAGCATTTATTGAATACAAGGCAGGTTTCACAGGCACAGGTCAATCAAATTATGCAAATGAGAAACAATCCGCAAATTCAATCTATATTCAATAATAGAAGGTAGCGTACGGGCCTTTTGTTATATACGGATCATCCGTTTTGAGGGTGGTTCCTAACCATTAAAAATTATATGGAGGTAAAATTTTATGGCTATTACAGACGAAAGTAATGGAATGGTAATGCCTGTTGCACCTATGTATGGTGGTGGCAACGGTGGTTTCGGTGGCGGCTTTGGCGGCGACTGGGGCTGGATTGTATTATTGCTTTTACTCGCCGGTGGCGGATGGGGCAATGGTTTTGGTGGCGGTTTCGGCGGAAATCAGCTCGGTTATGATTTTCCTTGGCTCTTAAACGGACAGCAGGGAATCAATAACAATATTTCGGACGGGTTCAGAGACAATATGCTCCAGGACAGCGTAACATCCATTCGTGATGGTATTGCTGCTTTATCAACTCAGCTTTGCAATTGTTGCTCTGATATGCAGATGTCAATGCTTAACGGATTCAACGGAGTTGAGCAGAGCGCAAACGCAAGACAGATTGCGAATATGCAGACCTCTTTCAATCTTCAGAGCCAGCTTGCAGATTGCTGCTGCGAGAATAGACTCGGCTTGGCAAACCTTAACTCAACTGTTATTGCGGAAAACTGTGCAGACAGACAGGCTCTTAACGAAGGTGTAAGAGATATCATCGCAAATCAGACAGCCGGAACACAGCGCATCCTTGACCAGTTATGTGCAGAGCGTATAGAGCGTAAAGATGATGAAATCGCAACTCTCCGTCAGCAGCTTGCAATGAAAGACCTTGCGGCATCCCAGGTAGCACAGAATGCGTTTATTTCACAGGGATTTGCCAACGAAGTGGATCAGCTTTACAACAGATTGAATAATTGTCCGGTTCCTACGACACCTGTTTACGGCAGAACTCCTATTTTCACATGCAATCAGAATAATGGCTGCGGATGTGGATGCGGTAACAACTTCTAAGGAGGTGCGATATGGCAGAGTTTACGAAGAAAGGAGGATCGCTTTTTTAGGTTTACTTTTCGCCTAAAATATGGCAGAATATATAAAAATATATTCAAACTGTACGGAGGCGAAAATGAGTAAATTTATTGATATTACCGGCAAAAGATTTAATGACCTTGTTGTAATCGAAAGAGCAGAAAATGCGAATGGCGGAATTGCCAGGTGGAAGTGCTTATGCGATTGCGGAAATATAACAATCGTTAGAGGTTCCAATCTTAAAAATGGCAGTGTGAAAAGTTGTGGATGCCGAATTTATAAATCTCATAATACAACACATAATATGTCCAAAACACGCATTTATAGGGAATGGGCGTCAATAAAAAACAGATGCTGTAACAAAAATAATAAATCTTTTAAGGATTATGGCGGAAGAGGAATTAAAGTATGCAATGAGTGGCTAAATTCTTTTGAAACCTTCAAAGAATGGGCATATTCAAATGGATATGAAGATAATCTGACCATAGAGAGAAAAGATGTTGATGGCGATTATTGTCCATCTAATTGCACATGGATTCCATTTAATGAGCAACAGAGAAATAGAAAAATATGTTATTCGTTTGAGTATAATGGAAGAAAACAAGATTTATCGTCTTGGTGCAAAGAATTAAATTTGCCCTATAAAAACATTCATAATCGAATTTACAAATTAGGTTGGTCTTTTGAGAGAGCGATTTCAGAGCCGGTACATATCGAAAAGCGAAACAACAAAAATGGCTGAATATGTTAAGAATGAAGTACAAACCGTATTACCCAATCAGGTAGTTACCCTGAACACAAGTATCGGTTGTAATAAAGGCTATGTATATCACAGAAACGGAAGTGGTATTGTAACTCTCCGAGGCATAACGAATAATTGTTTTGCAAGGTACCAGGTAACGTTTAATGGAAATATTGCGGTGCCAAGCACCGGCGAGGCTGGGCCAATTGCGGTCGCTCTTGCTTTGGATGGGGAACCTTTGCTTACGAGCAGGGCTATTGTAACACCTGCGGATGTTGCAACAGAGCCACCCACAACAGAGAATTTCTTTAATGTAACAAGTACAGCGATTATTTCTGTACCTAAAGGATGTTGCTTTAATGTGAGTGTAGAGAATGTATCTGAAAGTACAGATCCTGCTACAACACCTGCACCGCCTATTTTGGTACAGAACGCAAACTTAACAGTTACAAGAATCGCATAGGAGGGTAAAACAATGCATGAATTATATGAATTAAAAGAAACCCTTTGCAAAAATCTTGAGGAATATGGCAGAAAAAAGGATCTTAAAGCCGGGGATTTGGATGTTATCGATAAATTATCGCATTCAATTAAGAATCTCGATAAAGTCATAGAGAAATATGAGGAAGAAGAATATTCCGGTGCCAGAGGCAGAGGAAGTAATGCGAGAAGAGATTCGAGAGGCAGATATTCAAGTGCAATGGGTATGATGGATAGAGATGGCTATTCTATGCGTGATAATATGATGCGTGATGGCTATTCTAACGAAAGAGGCGGAAACTACTCAAATCGTGACGGATATTCCAGAAATAATAATATGATTATGGAACTCCGAGAACTTATGGAAGATGCACCGGATGAAAGAACCCGTATGGAATTTGATAAATTCATTCGCAAGATGGAATCGATGTAATGATTACCGAACGGGATCTTCAGGAAGCAATTGCCGAATGTGAAGGGATCCGAAATCCCACAAGCGCAACGTGCGTTAAATTGGCGGCTTATTATTCGCTCCTGGATAGAAAGAAACCACAAATCGATATTGGGTATTCTGGTGCAAGCGAAGTGTCCATACCATATTCCAATTCCTATTTTTCACAGGTTGTAGAAAGGGTTGGAATTGAAAACGCTTATCCGGTTATCGATGAGCTGATGGAAACACTTTATGTGATCAATCGGCCATTGTACGAAAGCGTTATGGCTAAAATTGAATAATTAAATATAAAGGAAGGGCGGCAGAAATGTCGCTCTTTTTTATTTATTATTGTTGCATATTGTTTCATAATGTGCTAAAATAATAAGGCAAAGGAAGCAAAAATAAGAGATACACAAGGAAAGGAGGATAAAATGTCATTTAGTGAAGTTGTTCTTGATTTTAGAGCTAAACATTCCTTATCGCAAAGAAAATTTGCAAAGAAATGTGGCATTTCGCCAACTACTTTGCAGAAAATTGAGTTTGGAAAAGAACCCGGACTTATTGTAGCAGGCAAAATTAAAAAATTTATGGAAAATTATGAAGAGGAGAATTAAACATGGATTTTCAGATTACAAAAATGCAGATTCCAGAAATTCCGGAAGCAAATTTTGAAGAATTGAAGAAGGATTTGCAGGAAAAGGTCAGCAAATACGAGAATATGATTTATAACGATAATGAGATTGCACAGGCGAAGAAGGACCGAGCTGATCTGAACAAATTAAAGAAGGCTATTAATGATAAAAGGATTGCAATGGAAAAGGAATATATGCAGCCTTTTAATGAATTTAAGGTAAAGGTCAATGAAATACTTGCTTTATTGGATAAGCCTATATTAGCCATTGATACGCAGGTTAAGAACTATGAGGCGCAGATTGCAGAAGCAAAGAAGCAATGGATTGAAGCTACATTTAAGGAGAAATGTCCGTTTGCGTTTGATTGGCTTAAATTGGAGCAGATATATAATCCTAAATGGTTAAATTCAAGTTTTACTAAAAAGTCAATTGAAGAAGAAATGGATTTATCATTTAGCATGATCGAAACAGAACTTAATAGTATAGAATCATTGGATTATAAGGAACAGGCTCTTGAGGTATACAAGCAAACATTGTCTATGAGCATGGCAATTGAGAAGGTTGCTCAAATTAAGGAACTTAATAAGGTTCTTGAAGAGCAAAAGGCTAAAGCTGAACAAGAGGCAAAGCCGGAGATTGAAGAAACTCCGTGTGTGAAAGAAGAGCCAAAAACAGAAACTGCTGCCATAGACGATTCTAAAGAATGGATGGACATGACAATTTGCTTAAGTGCATCTGATTTCGACAAGTTTGATGCTTGGACCAAAGAAAATGGAATTGAATGGAGGTTGAAATAATGGCCAATAACATTTATAAAGCAATAAATGAAGTTATGAAAGAAATCGGGGCTGTTGGTAAGAATCAGAAGAACTCGCAGCAGGGATTTATGTACAGAGGCATTGATGCCGTAATGAATGCGATTAATCCAGCACTTACAAATCATGGTGTATTTGTTGTCCCGGAAGTATTAGAGCAGACCAGAGAAGAAAGAACAACAAGCAAAGGCAATCTGCTTATATATTCAATCTGTAAGATCAAGTTCAGTTTCTTTGCTGAGGATGGAAGCCATGTTGAGGCCATAACAATTGGTGAAGGAATGGATTCCGGGGATAAGGCAACAAATAAAGCTATGAGTATTGCTTTTAAATATGCTTGTTTTCAGGTATTTTGTATTCCGACAGAGGAAATGGTCGATCCTGACGCTGAATGCCATGAGGTAAAGCCTAAAAAAGAAACTCAAAAGTCAATGACTGATGAGGAAAAAAATGCGCAGATGATGGAAGAGGTAGGGAAAGAACTTATTTCTGCTGTTCAGGTTAAGGCTCTGACAAAGAAATGTAACGATGAAAATGTTCCGATAGAATTTCTTTTAAATGCTTATAAGATTAAAGATTTAACAGAAATGAATCAGGCACAGTTCAGAAACGTTAATGACAAGTGGACAACTATTAAAGAAAAGGCAAACAAATGATATTTGTAGGAAAATTATTTGGAGTATCCAAGGATTTTGAAACAAATAAATATTTGATTACGTTTTTAATGGATGAGGGTAATTTGTCCTTTTTAGATGATATTAAGGACAAAACCCTCAAAGTTACAGCTTCAATATTCAAGAAAAAACGTAGCAAGAATGCCAATGCTCTTTTGTGGGAATGCATAGGCAAGATTGCTAAGGCTAAAAGATTGGATAAGTGGGTTGTGTATTTGGATATTTTAAAGCATTACGGTAAATATACATATGGAGTATTTAAACCGGCAGCAGTTGAGGGTTTAAAGAAGATATGGAGAGAAGTTGAAGTTATTGGTGAGGTTGAAGTTTATTCTGAAAATGGAATTAATACCGGTGTTCAATGCTTATTATATTACGGATCTTCAACTTATGATGTGCAAGAGTTTAATGATTTACTTCAATGTGTATTTGCTGAAATGGATGGCATGGGAATTGAATCTCCAACTCAGGAAGAACTTAAAAGGAGTCTTGATGAATGGAATCAATATTGCAAAAAGAAAAACGGTGCTTCATCTGTGGAAGAACCGGAGAATTAGACGAACACCATTTGTTATCTGGAAATTCAAACCGGGAAAATTCGACAAAATACAAATTGACCATTTATATTTGCAGGGCATGCCATGGCAGGATCCATGACAAGGGCAAATTTGAAAAGGACGCCAAAATGTATGCGCAAAGAGAATGGGAAAAGAAATACGGCAGCAGAGAAGAATTTATTAAAATATTTGGAAAAAGTTGGCTATAAGGAGGCTAATATGAACGGAATAATTATCACATCTATTATTTGCGGTACCATTATTTTGGTCTGCTTGATTGGAAAAATAGGAGGTAAAAAGGATGAATAAAGTTATCTTAATGGGCAGGTTGACAAAGGACCCGGATATAAGAGGCGAGGGAACTTCTCTGGTAGCAAGATATACTCTGGCGGTCGACCGCAGATATAAAAGAGATGAAAACGAAAGTGCAGATTTTATATCCTGCGTGGCTTTTGGCAAAGGAGCCGAATTTGCAGAAAAGTATTTGAAGAAAGGAATGAAGATTGTGGTTTGCGGCAGGATCCAGACAGGCTCTTATACTAATAAGGATGGAGCGAAAATTTATACCACAGATGTGATTGTCGAGGAGCATGATTTTGCGGAAAGCAAAAATTCATCCGGCAGCAGTTCCGATGAGACAAGTACAGATGCCGATTTTATGAGTATACCGGATTCGGTTCGTGATGAAATGCCGTTCTAAGGAGGTTTTGTATGGACAAAGAGAAAGAACTCAACCAGACCATGTCGATGGTTAAAGATATTTTAATTCATTATCCCATTGCGAGGGACTCTGATATGTATTTATATTTGCGAGTTGTTAAAAAATTAAATCCTACTGCTGCCGATAGGCCATTTTCAGAGGTTTTGCTCAATCTTGAGAATCTGGGATTGCCTTGTTTTGAAACAGTTCGCCGAACAAGGCAAAAGGTGCAGGAAAAATATCCAAAGTTGAAAGGATCGGATAAGGTTCGCAGCTTGAGGTCTATTAACGAAGAGGTTTATAAGGAATTTGCACGTGGTTGACTTTCAAAGCAACCTGATGTATTATAATTATGTTTAAAGTCTTCTTTAAGCGCACACAGCTCTTGTCGGTACTCGCCATACCGATAGGATGGAAAAAGAATATCGACAAGGGCAATAGCCGTTTCGTAGGTTGGGCGAGCAACCTTACGAAGCGGTTTTTGTTTTATAAGGGAATAGGATGGAAAATAATGGTTTTATAAAATTACATAGATCGATTTTAGAATGGGAATGGTATGATGATCCGAATACGATGCGTGTATTTATTCACCTGCTTTTGAATGCTCAATGGGAAGATTCCAGGTATCACGGATATGAGGTTCCGAAAGGTAGCCTAATTATAGGCAGAAAGAAATTGGCGGAAGAACTTGAAATTTCGGAAAGGGCTGTAAGAACTGCTCTAAATCACTTAAAATCGACCAACGAAGTGACCATCAAAGTGACCAACCAATTTTCTATCGTAACCATTGTAAATTGGGCAAAATATCAAGGTCGTGATGATGAAAACGACCAACAAAACGACCAACAAAATGACCAACGAGTGACCAACGAGCGACCAGCGACTGACCACATAAAAGAATATAAAGAATATAAGAATATAAGAAGAGAAGAATATAGTGTAGCGGATTGTGAGTTTGTTCAAAATCTTTTCAACAATATCTGTGTTAAATATCCGCCTTGTAGAAATCTGACGAAGACCAGGCTTGATAAAGTTAAGATTCTTTTATCTGAGTTTTCTCTTGATGATATAAAAGAGGTTTTTACAAAGGCGAATGGATCTGATTATCTAACCGGCATAAACGACCGGGGCTGGAGAGCATCTTTTGATTGGATTCTTGAAGTTGATAATTTTGTAAAGATACAAGATGGGAATTTTGATAATAAGGCGAAAAAACAAGAGAGCAAGGATAACAATTATCAGAACGCACACAATCCCGATTTTTTGAAAATGCTTGAAGCGGAATCAAGGAGGTAATTATGGATAGTTTTAATCTGGCTTGCGATTACTTGGCTTGGCATAACTTTGGAACAGAGTGGTTTGTAATAATTGGCAGGGATTTAGGATTTTTCCTTATAGGATATTTAAGCTGCTTTATTATAAATGTTTTTGTAGAAGTTTTTAGGAGGAATGAAAATGATAGGTAAATGGATAGATTTTGAAGATATGATTTTGGAAGTTGTTAGTGAGACAGAATATTCTTTGTACTGCAGAATAGTTGATTATATGAAACCAACATATAAATTAAAATATGGCGGTTATATTACAATTGCAAAGGAGGCGATTTTATGATTATTACGGATCTGTTAGATTATGTTGGAAAGCGTATAAGGCTTAAGTTTAATGACGGCAGTGTTGTTGAGGGTGTTTTGGAATACGTTCCTACGTACAGTTCGATGTATAATTATCGCCGGCCAAAACATTTTTATATTGCTCTGCCGGATAAAGATTTGGCATTTAGAGCGTATCACGTAGACAAGGTGGTGGAATTATGAATACTGGCGATCGAATAAAAATGTTTTCTGATTCCGATGCTCTGGCATATATGAGGCTTGCAGCATCGTATGGATTTCGCTCCAGCTACAAGAACGGATACGTTACTATCGGCAAGGCTTATAAGGATCCGGTCGACAAGAAAATATTTGCGGAACGAATAATTAGCGAGAGGAAAAAACTTAAACTCGATCAGGATGAGTTTGCGGAATATCTTGGGGTATCAAAAACAACAATTTATAATTGGGAATTGGGCAACCGGCTGCCTGGGGAGTATAACCGGCAGCAGCTGAAGAAGATCATAGGACTTGAGGTGAGCGAGATATGAAAATAGTGTTAGCCATAGCGATACTTATAGCAGGCATATTGATAGTTTTTAGAGATAGGGATTAAGGAGAATAAAATGATAGACGAAGAAACCATTAAAAAATTAAACGAATGGATTGAGGACGAAGAACGATATTCTGAAACGTCATATACAAACGGGCAATACTCTATCAGCCAACTTGACGTTGATGATTTTTGCGATTTTTTAACTGAAAACGAACCCGATTTAATCGGCATCCCTTGCATGGTATGTGCAGAAGGAATTTATTTTAAAGAAGAAGATTTAAACAACGCAATTCATTACTGAAAGGAGAAATAAAATGACTGATTTTTTGCAAGTAAGTTTTGATAAAAATGAAAAGACAAACGAAATTGGAATATGTGTGGCAAGACAGACCAAAACAAAAACGAGTGTCTTAAAAATGGAATTAGATGAACAAGCAGAATTGTTATACAAAGCATTGACAGACCAAAGTTTTAAGATAAAGGAGAGCAAAGAATGACACTACAAGAGCGAAGTCCGAAAGAAATAAAAGCCTATATTGACGGGTATAATGCTTGTTACAAGAAGTTTTGCGAAGAACTTGAAAGAGAATCAGTAGAGAGAGCAAAAGCCGTAATGGAGTGTATGGTATATGCCGTGAACAGCACAGGCGATATGAAAGGAGAATCGAATGGAAAATAGATTTGTCATAATTCATTGTCCTTATACAGGAAGAAATTATATTTACACCAAAACAATCGTTAATGGCAAGATTTGTGTTGATATAGTAAGGATTTAGTCAAGGCAGAAAGTGAGGAATAATGGTAATGACACTTGATGAAGCAATTAAGCACGAAGAGGAAATAATAGAAGAAGAACAGTATGAGTATCAAGAATGTGTGGCTACACACAATATGGAAGGTGCAAAGAATTGCAGAAAATATGCCGAAGAACACCGACAGTTAGCCGAATGGCTCAAAGAATTAAGGGAAATCAAAAACATTGTTGATTCTGCCGAAATGATAATTGAAGAAGAATATGGAGTGGTTATCGTAGAAGGATATGCTGATGTATTCGATTTGATTAAAAAGAGAGTGAGGTTGTTGGAAGAATGACAATAGAAGAAGCAAAAGACTATATCAGAGAATGGTGTCCGTATGACAGGCAAGAAGAAATCATAAAAGCATTAGAACAAGAGCCTTGTGATGACGCCATAAGCAGACAGGCGGTGCTTGCGATTGCAGGAGATTCGTGCCTTGATTTGGACAGTTATGAGGACACAAAAGAATTTTGCGACGAAATAAAAGAATTACCGTCCGTCACACCACAGCCAAAGATAGGGCGGTGGATAAAGGGTGATTCTTATGGTGACCAGTACAATTATTATCAATCTTATGTATGCAGTTGTTGTAAGCGTGAATATGATGTGCATAATTGGAAGTATTGCCCAAATTGTGGTGCAAAGATGCAGGAGGTAGAAGAATGACAATAAAAGAAATCATAGATGGATTGAAGTTTACAGTTGATATGTTTCTGTTTAACCCCAGTACAGGGGAAACATTCACAGAGCCAAGAAATGATATGGACAAAACCACTATTGATGCGTGTAAAGGTGCAATAGAACTGTTGGAGCAGACAAGATGGATTCCTGTTAGTGAGAGGTTGCCAAAAGCATATAGATTTGTAAACTGTACTTGTCGTTCGCTTATTGATGATAGAGAGGATTGGGTTGTTGAAACATGCTACATTCCTCAACCACTCTATAGTCCATATTCAGATTGGGGGAATATTCCAATGTTGAACAGTAACGAGTGCGAAGTGATTGCATGGATGTACAGAGATATACCGAAGCCATACAAGGCAGAAAGTGAGGATAAGGAATGACAAGAGAAGAAAAATTAAAATTATTACTTGATACAGGAGAATATGATTTTATTAAATATATTCCTAAAGAAAATATGTGGAAGTTGATTTTTGCACTTGCATATATTGAAGATACTATACCTATGTCTGATATTGATGGCATTAAGGAAAAAATAAAAACAGAAATCAGCGATTATGAAGGTTGTGCTGATTTTTACGAGGGCATAAGATTTGGATTGCAAACGGCACTTGAAATTATCGACAAGTACAAGGCAGAAAGTGAGGAAATATAATGCAGTGTAATATTTGTCCTTTATTTTCAAGTTGGAATAACGAAAGTGATAGCGGTGAAGCGTGTGCGCTATTCGGTGATGGTTGGAATAGTCAATTCATGTATGAGAGAAACAATCAGATATGGGGATGTTACATTGAAAAGGCTTATATAAACAAGGTTAAGCAGAGGATAGAAAAGCACAGAGCAGAAGAAGTACAAGCCTTTTTAGAAAGTGAGGATAAGGAATGACATTATTAGAAATACTAAATGAAATTCATAATGAAAATATGGAAGTTGAAGTATATAAAGCATTATCAGAATGGATTATGCTTGACAGACAACAGACAAAAGTTGAAGTGGCAAGGTGCAAATCTATAATAAAAGCAACCAGTAAAATAGCAAATAATAATCCAAACAAGAAAGAAGCACTTAATGGAATACGAAATCTTTGTGATTCATATACGAAGGAGAGAATAAAATGAGACTTATAGACGCAGATAAATATAAAGGCAAAGTTATAGCAAGTCATTGTTATAGTGGAGTAAACAAGTTAATCAGTATTGATGATGTACCGACAGTTGATGTGAATAATTTGATTATTGACGAACTCGAAAAAATAAAGTTAGAAATAACTGAATACAGAAGAGAACATAATTGTGGTGTTATGGAATGTTTGGGCATCATAGACAAAGAGATCAAAGCTGCAAGGCGAAACAGATGGAGAAAAGGAGAATAAATGACATTAAGAACTAAAAACGAACAAAAAGCATATCTTGACGGATTTGAAATGTGTGCCGAATGTATTGAAAAGTATTTATCGGATAAAGGCAAGAAAGTGTTAGAGTGTTTACTTGTATCGGTTAGAAATGCCGTTGAAATCAAAGATATTGAAGAAATGAAAGGAGAAAATAATGCAGAAAAGTTTGAGATGTAATTGGGAATATACAGGCGAATATGAAACCAACAAAAAAGGTGTTGTAAATATGGCTATGTATAAAACTGATTGCGGGAAAGAAGTTAAATGGACAAGAAATAACAAGATTGGACAGTTATTTAAAGACTATAAAAATCAATCTGTTCCACAATATATGGATTTTTATGTTAGATGTCCATACTGTGGTAAAGTCTTGAACATTTATAACCCTTATGATGATGGAGAAACTTGGAGAGAATAATAATATATCCGAGCTGAAAGGAGAAATAATGGCATTAGGTGAAATAAAGGCAGAATTAAGTGGAATGCGAGTAGTATCAATTCTTGGCGAATTGTGGAAAATCAATTTTAATGTGAAAATAGATGATGATGTCGATGCGCAAACCAATCCGCACGAAAGAGTCATTAACGTTGCGGATGATATCGCAGAAGGAACGGATGTAAAAAGAATTATACGGCACGAGATTATTCACGCATTTTTGTTTGAGTCTGGGCTGGGTTTTAATTTTGAACACAAACCATATGGGCAGGATGAAACAATGATTGATTGGTTTGCTATGCAATATCCAAAAATTAAAAAAATTTTCAAATTGATGGATATAGAGGATTAATTTTTGAAGTAAAGGAGAATAAAAAATTATGGAAATCATGATGTTTTTTTTCATGCTTATCGGAATGGGGACTGTTTTCTTTTTGCTTTTAGAATTTGGTTCCTGGGTTATTACTGAAATTTTGAAAGGAAGAAAAGAAATGGAAAAAACGAAATGCTGCGGTACCTGCAAATATCATAGGAGAGACGAAAATTTTCAGGAAGATTGGATCTGCTGCAATGACAAAAGCGAATATTGTGCGGATTGGACCGAGTATGAGGATGTTTGCGATGATTGGGAAGATTGAAAAGAGAAAATCGTTTTGGAAGGAAAAGAAATATAAAACAGTCGAAAAAGGAAAAAATTGGACAATTGAAAGACCGGGATTAGAACAAAAAAATATTCCTGATCTGAATGAAATGTTAAAAAGAGCATTAAAAAAGAGGAAGTACAAATGGGAATAAAAAAGCAGAGCTTTGAGGTATATATAAAAACGGATGAAAGAGGACAGTATTTTTATGCGGAATTAAATGGCCATAAATATGCAAAAAGAGTGGAGGATAACGGAATGCCGATTGAATTGCAATGTGATGAATTTGCCCGGGAATGCCTTAAGGCAGAAAAGATTAAAAAGCCAGAAGATATTAAGGATCCTGAAAAAGAACTTAATTTTACAGATTTTATGTTTAATAAAATGACGAAAATTTGATTTGAGAGGACCTATTAAATGAGGTGGTACAGAACGAACAAATACAAGAACACGAAGACGATTGTTGATGGAATAGAATTTGACTCCCGGAAAGAAGCTGCAAGATACAAGGAATTAAAACTGCTGGAGGCAGCAGGCGAAATCTCTAATCTTGAGAGACAGGTTAAGTTTGTGTTGATTCCAACGCAAAGAGAGCCTGATTTTGTAGGTGTAAGAGGTGGAATAAAAAAAGGCAAGGTAATTGAGAAGGAATGCTCTTATCTTGCTGATTTTGTTTATATCCAGGATGGTGAAGTTATTGTTGAAGATGTTAAGGGATATAAAAACGGAGCTGCTTATAATATATTTAAAATAAAACGGAAGCTGATGCTTTATTTATTGGGGATTAGAATACAGGAAATCTAAAGAAAAACTTTCAAAAAATGAAAAATATTGTTGCAAAGTGTTGCAAAGTGGTGTAAAATAAAGAAAAAAACACAAGGAGAAAACACTATGGCAAAGAAAACTTATACAGGAACAATGTTAAATCCCGATTTAGAAAAAGCACAGGTTAGAATTTACTTATTTGATGAAGTTAAATATGAAATTAAAGCTGACATGATAGTTAAGGATCCTGTTATTTATACCGGAGTTACATCATGGGATATTATTACAGGCGGTGAAGAAGCAGAAGAAATTGAAAGCCAGGGATTAATAGATGAATATCATGAGTATTTAGTTCTTCATTTTAATACTGGTGAGGTAGCAACATTTAGAAATAGCCATGTGGATATGTTTATAAGATAAATGGATCAGTGAGGCGATAACACTTAAAACACCAAGGGAGGCTTATATGAAGGATAAAATGAAGGCTAAATTTGTTGCAAAATATTACGGCAGAGGATACGAAAAGGATTACGTATTTCTTGAGTATGAATACAGAGGTCATACCTACACGGTTTATGAGAACAGGGCGCAGGGCAACGAACCTTTAAGTTGGCAGCATAAAAACGAACAGGCAAGAATAGACGAGATTATAAGGCAGCAGAATTTACCCAAAAATCCGAATGCTGAATCATGGGAAGTTGGATTTGATAAGTTCTGGGATTATGTGAATCAGGAATAGGAGGTGATTAAATGAGATTATGGCATAAAGATCTTATCCCGGTATTGCCAAAGCAGCAGCTTATAGGCCAATGGAGAGAATGTTGCCTGATAGCAAAACAGATTTCCGAAAAAGGAACACCTAATCATATCTTGGTTAATAAGATTATGGATTATCCTATAGTGCATTTATACAGATATGGCAGAAGAATATATGCACAAATGATGATAAGGGGATATAAAGCGGATTGGTACAAATTCTCTGAAAATTCTTGCTTTGATGATATGAGTTCCGAATATCAATATGATGATTTATTTGAGAATTGGCACAATGATCGTTATTTAAAGCAATGCTATTTTAATCTTCAGGAGAAGTTCGATTGTGACGGAATCGGACTTATTGAATGGGAAAAGATAGCAGATTTTATAGAAAAATACGAATGGAGATGATTTAATGATAGTTTTTTTGAAAATGGTATGGTTTTTGTGGATTGCGTTGCTTCCGTTATGGTTTGGAATCATTGGTGGATTGTATTGCTTGTACCTTGAGTGGAAAGGAGAACTGGATGCATAAAAATAATTTAAGAAAGGACGAAGAAAAATGAAAGAAGGTAAAAGAACAGGTTTAAAAGCTGAAAACAATGCACAGGCAGTTGTATTGGATTATATTGAGGATAATGCAAGCGAAGTTCTTGCAGAAAAGATTAAAACCGGGGATAAGACTCTTGGCCAGTGCTGGACCTATATTGTTAAGCAGGCGCAGAAACAGAAAGACGGTAATTGTGCTTGCATTCCTGATATAGAAGTATTTGGATGGGCAATCCATTTCTTTGAAGAAGATAGCATAACAGAAAATGAAATATCTAAGCCTGTTGCCAGAGTGGAAGTGAAAGAAGTCAAGAAATCAGAACCGAAAGCAGAAAAGCCAAAGAAAGAAAAATCTCCCAGGGAAGAAATGCTCCCAGGGCAAATGACAATCTTCGATTTGATGGGTGGTGGGATGAATGAATCTTAAAAAGATCAGCGAATATACTCCTCAAGCCGTTAGAGATTATGCGTGGAAAGAAGCACAAATGAACTCTCAATATGTCGGATGGCTTGACTTTTGCGATTGCGAACTTTTTATTCGAGTTTACGCATTTAGAAATACAAAGTCTTACGGGTTCCAACTCCGGGAAGTTATCAGAGAAAACATAGAGGACTTATGCAATCGAGATATGTATTGGACAGGTTGCGCCGGATGGAAGGTTGTTTATAAGCCTGAACGGAAAAGATGCAGCAATTGGTATGGTTATAACTATTATTCCATCCAGGAAGAAGATTTTGGCATTTGGAGTTTTGTGGAAAGATGCGGAGTATATTACAAAATCCTTAATTTAGATGAACTTTATAAGGGAAAATATAAATATTGCGGTTATCAACAAGGGAATCTCTTTGAATACTTACGAGCTTATGAAAAGGATCCGAAGATTGAATTTTTCGGAAAGATAGGAATGAAACCGTCAAAGTCACTTGTTGCAAAATGTAAAAAAGACAAAGATTTTGCTCACTTTTTATGGCAGAACAAAGATGAGTATTATACTCCCAAAGCTCTTATTTATGCTTACGATCATCATATTGATTGTAAAAAAGCACAGGAGATTGTATCCGAAAAGGCCCGTGCTGTTCATTTTAAAAAAGAATTTTATAGCGAAATTTACGGAAAAAATGTAGATGAAGTTAAAATTTACCGCTATTGCCACACAAATAAAATTCAGCCATGGATTTATAGAGATTACTTGAGAGCTATAAATTATCTCGGATTAGATTTCAACGATACGAAGAATTTATTTCCAAAAGACTTCCGAAGAATGCATGATCTTCGTGCTGATGAATATGCGAGTAAAAAGGCGAGAGAAGATGCAAAGGAAGCAAAGAAACTTAATAAGGCATTCAAAGAAAAGAATAAAGAATATAAATCTTTGGAGTTTAAAAAGGGTAAATATTGCGTCTTACTTCCAAACGGTATTACGGATTTGAAAACGGAAGGAAAAAAACTTCATCATTGCGTTGGGAAAATGGGATATGACAAGAAGGTTGTTGATGGTAAATCAATAATTGCCTTTGTGAGAATTGTTGAAGAACAGACAAAACCTTATGTGACTGTTGAGTATGACATTAAAAGAGGGAAAATAGTTCAATGCTACGGAGATCACGATTCCAAACCGGAGCAGGAAGTGATTGATTTTGTTGATGACTGGGGCAAGAAAGTAAAAAAGGAGATGATGGCACAATGATAAATCCTTATGATTTAAAAGGTGAAGAATTACAATGTGCGCTCGCAGCAAGAGATAAAAACAAGACTTGCCGAACATGCAAACATGATGATGATTCTGATGATATTTCTGATATATGTATGAGCTGTGGTTGGACGTTTAGAACAAAATGGGAAGCAAAAGAACCGAAGCAATTAACCTTTTTTTAAAAATGACATTAAACTGATACAAAATGGTAACTCCTTTGTACACCAAATTGACTGCCTATATTGGCAGTCTTTTTGTTTATGTGCTATAATGGTACAAAGGAGTGCAGGTTTTATGGATAGCAGAGAAATTAGTGAAGAATATGCAATTATTGGTCAGGAAGTAATTGAAAATGAGCCGAGTTTGGTAGATATCCGTAACGGTCATGCAACAATTATCTATTTGACAAGCGAAAATAAGAAAATGTCAAAGGGTAAAAAGGTTTGTGCGGAATGTGAAAAAGTGCCTGACAAATATAAATGGAGTATACCGGCGGATTTTACAATTACGGTTTTCTTGCCGAATGTTGAAGGATTTAGTGAAGATCAGAAGAGGATATTGATGTTTCACGAGCTTAAACATGTCGGGATTATATTTAACGCAGACGGCTCTGAAACTTACTCGGTTAATCCGCATGATTATGAAGATTTTAAAGAAATAATAGATAGATTTGGTACAGAATGGAGTTTATCGGATGCAGATTGAAGATTTAGCAATTAAAGATTTAAAGCCTTATGAAAGAAATGCCAAGAAACATGATGAAACGCAGATTAAAAATGTCATGGAATCCATTAAGCAGTTTGGATTTGCACAGCCGTTGGTAGTAGATAAGGATAACGTTGTTATTATTGGGCATTGCCGGCTTATTGCTGCCAAAAGGCTAAAATTAGAAACGGTGCCGGTTCTGCGGATGGAAGATTTGACGGATGAGCAGGCACAAAAGCTGCGGTTATTGGATAATAAGTTGAACGAATCCGAGTGGGATATGGATTTGTTGGCAGAAGATATTCCATTACTTGATTTTTCTGATTTTGATATTGATTGGGGCTTGCCTGATTTAGATGATGATATTGAGATTGAAGAGGATGAGGCACCGGAATTACCAGAAGAGCCAAAAAGCAAATTGGGCGATATGTACCAGCTTGGAAATCACCGGCTTATATGCGGAGATTCCACGGACGTTGCGGTCATTGATAGGCTTATGGATGGGGTAAAGGCTGATATGGTGTTTACTGACCCACCATATAATGTTGCCTTTAATGGCAGAAGCGGAAAGTTTGATGTTATCGAAAATGATGATTTAAGCGAAAATGATTTTAAGGATTTGATAACAGCATCTTGCAACATTATCCGCACACTCAACCCAAAAGAATATTATATATGGTGTAATTGGAAGTTTTACGGCATATTACAAGAACAGTTAGATTATAAAAGTTGTATAGTGTGGGCGAAAAATGTTTTCGGAATGGGTAAAGGTTATCGACACCAACACGAATTTTGTTTATTCAATGGCACTATTGATGAGGGCATTAACAACGAGAGCGATTTATGGGAAATTGCAAAAGATACAAACTATGTGCATCCCACTCAAAAACCCGTTGGCTTATGTGCAAGAGCATTAAAAAACCATAAAAAAGCAGAGGTTATAGTTGACCTTTTCGGTGGTAGCGGTAGCACACTTATAGCCTGTGAACAGTTAAACAGAAAATGCTATATGTGCGAATTGGATCCGAGATATGTGGATGTAATTATTGAGCGCTGGGAGAAATTTACCGGGAAAAAGGCGGTGCTTGTATGAGGAAAACAATGTGTTTAGAGCTATATTTTTCGGGGGGGGGTACGTTA
>Ga0247611_10001610_pt1 | contig 39850 bp, 49 predicted proteins | sample 177DNAGHGhighgp2_FD_192422 | JGI IMG/M metagenome (GOLD analysis project Ga0247611, IMG submission 192422) | Sheep rumen microbial communities from Palmerston North, Manawatu-Wanganui, New Zealand - 1770 DNA GHGhigh gp2 | ecosystem: Host-associated > Mammals > Digestive system > Stomach > Rumen... | reverse complement strand
GTCCTCCAAATTAATATTTTATGAGTGGAGTAGGGGGGATAGTTTTTTAAAAAATTTATATAAATTAAAAAATATCATTAAAATGTGTTAACCATCATCAGCCAATTCTTCAATATTTATTATGTCAAACGTATATGGATACGTTAAATAGAACAAATATTCTACTTGATACTTATCATCTGCTTTTATGTTTTTCAAATAAATGTTTCCGTTCGCATCTTGATACTTTACCTTATATTCATTCATATTCTTTTCTCCTTTACGTGTAGATACTAAACCACTCGTTAATATATTCTTTCCATTTATCATTCTTAGCACGTGTCAAACATTCTCTTTCGGTCGATTCAATGTATATTGGTTTTGCTCTTAAGCTATCGCACAACCTATCTCTATCGCTTCTTAATGGGTACGTGCCAATAACAAATGCATTATGCCATTTACCTGTCCTTGTCTTTACTTGATCTAGTTGTAGATCCATTATGCCAAAGGCTATTGACTTTAATTTTTGCGGCTTATTGTATTTATCGCTGTTGCAAATAGATTCCCATATTCTATCTATATCAACTATGAAATCATCCTTTTCCGCTACGGTATTTACCCACGTTGATTTACCTGCACAAGGTGAGCCATAGACTAGATATACTTCCTGTTTAAAACCTTCAAACCTTTTATGTAACATATTGTGCGTCTTAAAAGAAATGACCATAACATTCGCTGGATTTAAGCTTATGTTAAAGTCATTTACATTTAATTCTGTTAACTCTATTTTGTGGTGTAAAATAATGTCGTACTTATTTATTATGGGCTTCTTTGTTATTTCATCAATTATATCTCCGTGTTTATCTCGTCGTTCATTTATAACAAGGTTCCTAAACTTTTCCCACTCTTTACTTCTATAAAAGCTATATAGTGTAAACATATTTTACCTTCTTTAATTTTCTATTATAGAATAATATAGTCCTGTATCAGAGCCACTGCAAGCTACCCATTCATTATCTCCATAGTTTACACCCCAATAAGTTCCAGTTGAAATATTTGACCGACGCCATTTTATTCCGTCCATAGAATACCATATTCCTTCGCCATTTGAACTGCAAGCTTCCCATTTATTATTTGCATATCGTATGTTATTAAAAACACCCGTCTGTTTATTTGTCGCAGTCCAGATTACCCCGTCAGTTGAATAATAAAGACCTGGGCTGTTTGATGATGTTGACCAGCCACTAGAAACCCATTTATCTTTTCCAAAAGCTAATCCATAAAAGTTTTTATTAGTTATATTTGATGCGCTCCAAGAGATTCCATCGACCGAATAATAAAGACCCTTTGAACAACTTAATACCCATTTATTGTTGCCATAAGCAGCCATTCCAAAGTCGCTTATATTCATACTTGATCTAGTCCATGTGATCCCATCACTTGAATAATATAAGCCTGCTCCTGATTCACCACCTGCTATCCACTTGCCGTTATCATAAGCTGGTATTTCAAAAATTCCTGTTGTAATATTTGATCTACTCCAGGTAATACCGTCATCTGAATAGTATAATCCATTGCCAGTTCGACTGCTTACAACCCATCTGTTGCCATAAACTGCTATGAAAAAGCTGTCCGTTGTGATATTTGATCGATTCCAAGTCATTCCATCTGTTGAATAATATAATCCTTGACCATCTTCATTACATGCAACCCACTTTCCATTTCCGTAACTTACAAAATAAAAGTTGCCACTTGTAATGTTTGATTGATTCCAGGTGATGCCATCATTAGAATAATAAAGACCTTTATTGCTTATACTGCATGCTGTCCACATGTTATTGCCATAATTTGCTACAACAAAACTTCCTGTTGTGATATTTGATCTACTCCAACTTTTTCCGAGTTGAGCGTTGTTGTATATATCGTCTAAGTCTGATAAAAATTGGATTCCTTCTGCGTCTATTTGATCTCTGTCCATGGTTTCTAACTTATTTAAGTCTTCACTAAAAATAAATGTTTTTTCATTTGTTTTCCTCGTAATGTATGGATAAAGAACAGCAGTTTTATCTACTTCTGTAATTATTCCAAAATCTTCTGGTATTCCAATTGAAGCGTTGTTAATGTACGTTGTGCCATTAGAAGCGCGATAAAATGCTGACGTATGAGTAACATTATCTGCTGTTTGATAATGTACAAAACCTACAGACATACTTCCTTTACCACGCTCTAAAATATAGTTATATTCGTTTACTTTTGCTATATATTTATCTTTCTTAATCTCAGTTCCATCAGGGATAGTTGAAGTTAAGACTCTATCACTTAAATCAACTCCGATTTCTAAGTTACAGTTTCCCAAAATATCACTCCTTTACTGCCTTGCTATTTCTTCTGCGATTGCCCTTAAATTATCAAATTCCGCTTTTATCTCTTTTTTAGTCATACCTTCTTGTCTTGAAAGATCTTCACTTTGAAGATACTTTTTTTCATCTACATTTCTTTTTATGTATGGATAAAAAACAGCAGTTTTATCAACTTCTGTGATGGTTCCAAAATTATCCGGAATACTTATTGAACTGCTATTAATTGTTGTTGCACTACTTGTCCCTTTATAGAATATATCTTTTTTCAATGAGTTTTTTGTTGAGTATAATAAACCTACAAAACCACCTGCAACCCACGTACCATTATTATCATAATCTACGCAGCTAAATTTTCCACTTGTTATATTTGATTGAGTCCAAGTTATCCCATCCATTGAATAATATAGACCTTCGTCGTCGGAGGGGCTTGCTGCAACCCATTTATTATCTCCATAAACTATACTAGAAATATGACTATTAGTATTATTTGACTGAGTCCATGCTCTCCCAGCTCTTGAATAATATAGCCCTAGGTTACTCATCCCTCCTGCTGCCCATTTACCTCCTCCAAAGTTTGCTACATCCAGTGTTGAATCACCTATGTTAGATTGATTCCACGTGATTCCATCACTTGAATAATATGCACCACGGTTTCCACCAACAACTATCCACACATTATTTGCATAATATACATTGTTAAAGTTTCCGCTCGTTATGTTGGATTGAGTCCACGTTATTCCGTCTGCTGAATAATATAACCCTGAAGTAGAACATACGACCCATTTGTTATTTGCATAGCATAAACCATTAAACCTACCAGTTGTCGTGTTTGATGGATTCCATGTTTGTCCATCAGTTGAATAATATATTCCGTCCGAATTACTACTTGCTACCCATTTATCAGCGCCATAAGTTACTTTTCTAATTGTTTTATCTGTAATATTTGATCGAGTCCAAGTCATCCCATCTGCTGAATACCATATTCCTATATTAACATTTGAATATGCTACCCACTTACCGTTCCCATAACTTACATAGTCAAAGCTGCTACTTGTACTGTTCGATTGATCCCAATTGATGCCATCATTAGAATAATATAGGCCTCTAGTACCAGCTGCTACCCATAAATTATTAGCGTATTTTACTCCTCCAATATATGTATTCGTTATATTTGATTGATTCCATTCTATTCCCGAAGCCTTATAATATTGAATATATCCTGTTGTCGTTCCATTTGTTAATTCTTCAGCGATATAATCAAAATCGCCAGATTTAGCTATATACTTTTTTGAGCTAACAGTTGTATTATTGGGGATTGTAGAAGTTAAAGTCCGGTCGCTTAAATTATCTCCTATTTTTAAATTGCATTTTGCCAAAATAGCACCTCCATTAATTAGTAGGGTTAAATTTTCGCTCTATATCTTGCATATATCCGTTAATCTGCTCTTTTATTTGAGTCTTAGTTTTACTCTCGATTTTATCTGAGTCTTCACTAAAAGCATATACTTTTTCGTTTGTCCCTCTTTTAATGTATGGATAAAAAACCGCAGTCTTATCAACTTCTGTTATAGTTCCAAAATCATCTGGAATACCTATTGAACTGTTATTAATTGTTGTTATACTACTTGTTCCTTCGTAAAATATGTCTTTTTGGAGTGAGAAGTTAAATGAATATAATAAGCCTACAAAACCGCCTGCAACCCACGTACCATTATCGTCATAACCTACGCAGCTAAATTCTCCGCTTGTTATATTTGATTGAGTCCAAGTTATCCCATCCATTGAATAATATATGCCTTCGTCACCGGAGTGGCTTGCTGCAACCCATTTATTATCTCCATAAACTATACTAATAATATGACTGTTAGTATTATTTGACTGAGTCCATGTGATTCCATCGCTCGAATAATAAATCCCTCGGTTACTCGATCCTCCTGCTACCCATTTACTTCCTCCAAAGTTTGCTACATTCAATCTTGAATCCCCTATGTTAGATTGATTCCATGTGATTCCATCACTTGAATAATATGCACCATCGACTCCAACAACTATCCACACATTATTTGCATAATATACATTGTTAAAATTCCCACTTGTTACGTTGGATTGAGTCCATGTTATTCCGTCTGCTGAATAATATAACCCGGAAGTAGAACTACATACGACCCATTTGTTATTTGCATAACATAATCCATTAAATGTTCCGGTTGTTGTGTTTGATGAGTTCCATGTTTGTCCATCAGTCGAATAATATATTCCGTCTGAATCACTACTTGCTACCCATTTATCAGCACCATAAATTATTTTATGAAATATTTTATCTGTAATATTTGATTGAGTCCAAGTTATTCCATCTGTCGAATACCATATTCCTATATTAACATCTGAATATGCTACCCACTTACCGTTCCCATAACTTACACAGTTAAAATGGTAGCTATCTGTACTGTTCGATTGATCCCAGTTGATGCCATCATCAGAATAATATAGGCCTATAACACCAGCTGCTACCCATAAATCATTAGCATATTTTACTTCTCCAATATATGTATTCGTTATATTTGATTGATACCATTCTATTCCTGGAGCCTTATATTGAATATATCCTGTTGTCGTTCCATTTGTTAATTCTTCAGCGATACAATCAAAATCGCCAGATTTAGCTATATATTTTTTTGAGCTAACAGTTGTATTATTTGGAATTGTAGAAATTAAAGTTCGGTCGCTTAAACTATCTCCCAATTTTAAATTGCAGTTTGACAAAAATAGCACCTTCTTTCTTTACCATTTTTCCTCTTCTAATTTTTCTTTTCTGAATTTTAATTCTTCTTTTTTTAACTCAAATGTTGCTGGGTCATTCATCCATTTAGTAGATCCATCTTCATTTTTGTCCCAATGTTTTAATAGGATCAACATGGCTGTTTCTGAAGGCAAACATGTTTTAGTAAATACCTCTGTAGATTTTTCTCCATTAGCATTTATGCTTTCTTTCTTTTCTTCATATTGAAATCCACATGCCTTTTTAAATAACGTATTTTTTAATATTTCAACTTTTTCCATTCTCTTCGATCTCATCAGGTCGGAAAAGTCGGAAAATTGATTTATATAATCATAAAATGTACTTTTATTAATCCCCAAAAATGTTATTATTTCTTTATCCGTGGCACCTGAATCTACTAATTTTTTTATCTCATCGAATTTTGGCTTTACCAAAGTTTCATATTTATTTTTACGTCCTGCTTTTGCCATACATCATCATCCGCCAACTTTTATTTTTAATTACTTATTACCGTATTCATATAAATTACATGCTTCTTGCTTTTCTTATAAAAGCCTTTATCGCATCGGAAATTAAAATTCCAATTGCAACTGCAAATATTTGTCCCATTGAATGTCACCTCCTAAATTTGCACGTGAAAAATCACACTCCGTTTTGAAGTGTGATTCATCACGTTTGATTTTAATTCGATTTTATAATTTGGAGAGGATACAGGGTAAAGAATATTTTGCAATACCCATAATACCATTATAACATTTCACTTTCGTCATTTTCGTCAAATTTAAAATTTTTTTAAATTTTATTATTTTCCTTATCAATGGCTTCTTTATAAAGCTTCATCAAACTTGCTACAATTTCTTCTTCAGTTTCAAATCCCTTGTCTCCATACGCCGCTTTAACTGCTTTATCTAAATCTTCATGAGCCTTTACTAATTCTGGCGGCATAGTATTTGGATCGTATAAATCGGCAAGTGTGCTATCAGGATAAAGCTTCCTCGCATCTAAAACTTCTTGTGCTGCTTTTTCTATATTTTCTTTTTGTTGTGGAGTGGGCTTTGGCCAAATGAAATTGTTGTAGACTAGTGAATTTGAGTATCTATAACTCAATCCTAATCGTCCGGCTATAGCACGCATCCAAGCCATATGTACACATGACGTTAATATTCCAAATTCGTATAATGTTGCATTCGGAATTATTTGCGTTGAATCACCTGCAATTACATTTTTATTCATAAAACCTAGTGGAATATAATCTCTGTTACAAGACGTAGCACTTGGAATTAAAAGATAATCTTTATCTGGTTGTCTAATTCCAGTAAATAATGAAGGTAAATTTGATGCTCTTTTTGTAATTTTAGCTTTACTTTTTAATCTTAATTTTCTTACATTATCTATTCTTTTCATCACTAAATCGCATTTTCTAAGTTCGCTGGGATTTGCATCAACTAACCACAAACACCACCTTTTTTCACCATTTAAAAACTCTCTTGCTCCAATAAACGGTCTTATCCATTTTTTCGACAGTGTTTCTTTTTCAATTAATTCTTCTTTTTCTTCTTCATTTAATAATAAATTGCCTCCGTCCGTAGGTTGGCTTCCTTTATTCATCTTTGGTACTTCGCAAATTGGAGAAGACCTTGCTGAAACAATTATATTCGGAGCATCAGTTAAATATGGATTTATATTTTTTACAATATTTAAATTTATATTAGAATTAACTTGATTATTTTCTTTATCAATTGCTTCTTTATATAGCTTCATTAGGCTTGCTACAATTTCTTCTTCAGTTTCAAATTCTTTGTCTCCATACGCTGCTTTAACTGCTTTATCTAAATCTTCATGAGCCTTTACTAACTCCAGAGGCATAGTGCTTGGATCGTATAAATCAGCAAGTGTGCTATCTGGATAAAGCTTCCTCGCATCTAGAACTTCTTGCGCTGCTTTTTCTATATTTTCTTTTTGTTGTGGTGTGGGTTTTGGCCAAACAAAGTTGTTATAGACTAAGTCTTTTGAATATCGATAATCAGTTTTTAACTTACCAGCTACAGCTCTTACCCATGCCATGTGTATGTTTGAAGTTAAAATTCCGAAGTGGTACAGGGTTGCATCTTCAACAATCAAATTAGGATCACTAGCAACTATACTTTTATCTATAAACCCAATTGGAATATAAATTCGCTTTTCTGATGACAACTGAGGTATAAAAAGATAATTCGATTTTGGTTGTCTAATTCCTTGAAATAGCATTGGTTTATTAGCACACCTATTAGTAGACTTAGAGCTACTCTTTAGTCTAAATTCTCTTACCCTCTTAATTCTTTCTTTAATTGCTTTGCATTTTCTTAGTTCAGTCGGATTTGCATTCACAAACCACAAACACCATCTTTTTTCTCCATTTATGAATTCATTTCCTCCCATAAATGGTTTTATGTATTTTTTTATTAGTTTATTTTCTTTAACTATTTCATTTCTTTCTTTTTCATTCAATAACAAGTTTCCATTATCAGTAGGCCTATTTCCAATAGCCATTGCAGGAGCATCACAAATTGGCTGAGATCTGGATGTAACCGTTATATTTGGGGCATCAGTTAAATATGGATTTATATTTTTTACAATATTTAAATTTATATTAGAATTAACTTGATTATTTTCTTTATTAATTGCTTCTTTATAAAGCTTCATCAAACTTGCTACAATTTCTTCTTCAGTTTCAAATCCCTTATCTCCATATGCTGCTTTAACTGCTTTATCTAAATCTTCATGAGCCTTTACTAATTCTGGCGGCATAGTATTTGGATCGTATAAATCGGCAAGTGTGCTATCAGGATAAAGCTTTCTTGCATCCAATACGTCTTGCGCTGCCTTTTCTATGTTTTCTTTTTGCGGTGGTGTGGGTTTTGGCCAAATGAAATTATTGTAGACTAAGTCTTTTGAATACCTATAGCTTAATCCTAAACGTCCAGCTACAGCACGTGCCCACGCCATATGTATTTTAGAGCTTAATACGCCAAATTCGTATAATGTTGCATTCGGAATTATTTGCGTTGAATCACCTGCAACTATATTTTTATTTATAAAACCTATTGGCACATACTTTCTATTTTCCGAAGTTGTTCTTGGAATTAAAAGATAATCTGTGTCCGGTTGTCTAATTTCTCCAAATAGCATTGGAACATTTGCCAACTTGCGTGTCACTGATTTTTTACTATTTAGTCTGAATTCTTTTACTTTTTTAATTCTTTCAATCACTAAATCGCATTTTCTAAGTTCGCTGGGATTTGCATCAACTAACCACAAACACCATCTTTTTTCACCATTTAAAAACTCTCTTGCTCCAATAAACGGTCTTATCCATTTTTTCGACAGTGGTTCTTTTTCAATTAAATCGTCTTTTTCTTCTCCATTTAATAATAGATTGCCTCCGTCCGTTGGTTTATTTCCATATACCATTTCTGAAGCATCACAAATTGGCTGAGATCTTGATGTAACAATTATATTTTGGGCATCGGTTAAATACGGATTAATTTCTTTAGCATTTTTAAAATTATCAGAATAAAAGATCTTTTTAGGCTTTCCATTTTTGCAATCGCTAAATCCAATAATGACACAATGTACTGCAGCTTTTTTCCCTTTAGCCTCATTGCCCCATTTAAATGTCCTATACGCAAAATTAATTTCCGCGTTGTTTTCTTTCATCAAAGGTTCCCACAAAATTGCGGGCTGCTCACCTTGAGAAATCGAATTTGTCGAAACAAATGCAGCCTCTATTTTAGTGTTTTTCATGTAATCACTTGCTTTTTTATACCATGCAGTTACATAATCTAAAACTCCATACCTTTTGAATTTTTTACCAAATACTAAATCCATATCTTCTTGCTGGGTTTGATTTCTTAAATGATATCCTACAAACGGTGGATTCCCCATTATGTAATTTAATTTTTCCTTTGGAACTATACTTGTCCAATCCAATCTTAAAGCATTTCCTTTTACAATAGTAGCCGAAACTTTAAGTGGCAACCTTGCGTAATAAAGGCCGAAATGCTCTGCGACCCGTTGATTCATTAAGTGGTCAATTAACCACATGCCAACTTGAGCAATCTGACACGGGAAGTCTTCTATTTCGATCCCATAAAATTGATCTACATTCACTCGACAGTAAGTATTTACAACGTCGATCGAAATTTGCTCATTATCTTCTATCAACATTGATAAAACATCTAATTCCAATAATCTTAGCTCTCTGTAAGCTACAATGAGAAAATTCCCACAGCCACAAGCAGGATCTAAAAATTTTAAGTTCGATATTTTGACATGAAAATCTTCTAATTTTCTTTTATCGTATTTTATATTTTCAAATTCAGTTCTTAAATCGTCTAAAAATAAAGGCTTTATGACTTTTAAGATATTTTCTTCGCTTGTATAGTGAGCGCCTAATTCACGACGTTTTTGCGGATCGATAACTGCTTGAAACATTGCTCCAAATATTGCAGGTGAAATCTTTGACCAATCCATTTTGCAGCAATCTAATATGATAGTTCTCATCTCTCCATCAAAATACGCAAATGGCAACTTTTCTCTGAATAGTTTACCGTTTATATATGGAAAATCGCTTTTCATTGATTCAGGTAAGAGCTTATTTTCAGCTCGTTTTTCCTCATTCATATCTAAGACTTCAAAAAGCTCTGCTAGTCGTCTTGACAGGTCTGTGCCATCTTCTTTTGCTTCTTTTATGTAATTATAAAACGACCCTCTTTCGAATATACCTGAATCGTCTGCAAACATGCAGTACAAAAGGCGTATTAAGTAAACTTCGAGAGCATGTCCACTGTAGCCGTTTTCTTTTAATTTGTCACAAACAATCGACATGTTTTGTATTATTTTCTCATCAATAACATATTTATTATTTTCATTTTTCAAATTTATTTTCCCTTCTTTCAAATTAAAAACCGGAAGATTTTTTGATTTTCTTCCGGTTTTTTAAAAATACCCGTAAACATTTCCCTTTTTAAAACTTACTTTCACTATCTCTTAAAAAAGCGTTGTGTTTCCGTCTGGGGCGTTGTTCATCATGTTCGCCAATCTCATAAGCTATTTTTTGCCACGTTAATCCTCTAACATATCTCAATGTTAAGATCATTCGCATCTGGCTATCTTCAACACTTTGTATATAACGATTTAAACGATTTAATTCATAAAAGCATTTCTTTAAATTTAAATCTAACAGGCTTTTTAAATCAGCTATTTGTGCTGCATAGTTTCCAATTTTATCTGAAACTCCTTTTCCACTTGGTAAGCCATTTATATTACTTGTACATGATGACGCCACCGTTTCTAACTCTTTTATTCTCTGTTGTTGCGCTCTTATTTCTTTTTTCAAATAATAAAGCTGAGATAATTCCTTTTTAGTCATATCTTCACCTCGTTTAACTTTTTAAAATGCCTATAAAAAAAGAAAACTCGGATATTGTCCAAGTCTTCTTTCTTTACTATTGATTTATTTTTTATAAGTCAAATTTCTTTACTTTTTTGACCCACAATTTTTTATAGGTCAATTTTTTCAGTTTTTTTGACTTTAGGTTTATTTATTTCAAATGGTATTCCACGTTCTAAAATAACCTTCCTTAAAAATACATTTATTGCTGTACTCATGCTTAACCCTAATTTATTTAATATATCATTAGCTTCATCTCTTACATCCGTTGGTACGCTTATTCTTATAGTGCTTGTCAATTTAGACAATCCTATCACTCTCTTTCTTTGATATACTTATAAGTTGCAAACTTAGGAGTTTTTTAAAGTATAAGTCAAAAAGCTAATACCTTTACTCGTTGCAATGTCCTTCTACAATTTCTTTATCTGTAATTTCATCATACATGTTGTTTTTATATGTTCGAAACCATGGCGTACCTTTTCCATGAGTTATTCTTACTAACTTTGATGCTGTAAATCCTCCATATTTTTCTAAAGTTTCATTAATAGATTGGACTTTTTTTAAACCTTTTTCTGCAAATAAAATTCGACTTTCTCTTGGTAACTCATATTCTTTTTGCCTTTCAATTAGTTCTTGGTTTTCTATATTTTCTTCAAGTTCATTAATTTTTAAGTCCCCATATTTTTTGTAATTTTCATAAACACTATCTATTACAGGACCATATTTAAAAGCATATATTTTATCTCTAAACAATTTTTCGCCTGTTTTGCAAAGATAATCTGCGTAACACAAATAGCATAATTTTTCTAATTTTAAATGAGAACAGCATAATTTTGTCAAAATATATTTGGCTACGTCTTTTCCTCTTAGAGTTCTATCTTTCATTATTTTCGATATAAATTCATCGACATCTTGAATTACATCAACATCTTTAAAATACGTATCTACTTTTACTACTGACTCCCAATCTTTCGAATCAGTACAAATAGAATGAGTTGAAAATGGCGCTTCACCTTTACAGGCTTTTTTTATTTTTAAAACTATATCTGTAATATACTTAACATCTTTCTCGTCTTTTTCCAAAATATCTAGTGCTATTCTTTTATGCTCAGAATATGAATCACTTAAAATTATAAAATGTCTCTCCATTTTTACTTTTTCCCCCTTTAGTTACCCAATCTATTTTGATTCCGCGTTCCACTTTTAAATCCTCTGCTCATATCTATAGAACCTGCCATTTTCATACAATAGCTCATTTTGTAGACCACAACTCACTTGTGCCTTTATCATCTTTGTATCTTCATCTGTACTTAAAACTTTCAAATATAACTTTGAAACATTATCCCAAATCCACTCATTTACACTATTTTTTACTTCTAACCAGTTCATAGTTTTCCCTCCAAAAATTTAGTTAATTAAAAAAGCACTAATTTAAAATTAGCGCTTAATCTTCATAATGCCTATATAAGCGGCAACTAAAATATTAACATCTTTTTTCATTCTCAATTAAATTATGTTCTACACCTTTTCCTGACCTTAATTGATCAAACGAACGGTCTAACATATTGAGGTATTCTGCATTTTTAGCAGCTTTTGAGAGTGCATTCCATTCGTTTAGGCTTATTATAACAACATTTTTTTCATTTTTTTTGTGACGATAATTGTTTCTTTTTCGTCTATAACCTTATCGCAGTATGCTTTTAAATTTTCTCTTATAGTTGAATAATTTACAGCCAACATCATTTTCATTCCTTATTAGCAATATTTAGCACAATAAATCGTACGTGCATTTATGTTATATGCTATTTTTCAATTTTAGTCAAGTTTTTTTGAAATATTTTTTATTTAAAAAATTCCATTTAAAATTCTTAACGCTAAAGAATACTTGCACTTTAAAAAGCTTTGTTCATAAGCATCTTCAGCTCTTGCAAGTTCTATTTCAAGGCGTCTTTTACTGATATTACTCAAATTATTTCTCAAAAATACGAATGACTCTCTCAATTCATGATTATTGAAAAAGCCTTGTCTCAATTGTCTTTCAACCCCTATTAATATTTCTCTTTTCAAACAAAGATCTCTTTTTTCCACATAGTAGATTGATTTTTTCAAAGCAGTCACGTAGTTTAAGATGGCTTTTCTTTGTTCATTATTTATGTACGACAAAATGTTTATTAAGATAATTTGATAAATCAAGTATCCTAAGATAAGCCTAAACCAAAGCTCTAAAATTGAAGTTATTGGTGAAATATGAGTGCTCATAAGCATAAAAAATACTGCTACTCCACTCATTTCAGCTGAAAAGAAAAATAATTTTTTCAGTGTACTTGCTATGATATTTGCCATTCTCATGGGTTTTCCCTCCGTTCTTTTCTTTTTTTCATATATAACTTGTTTTTTTCGTCTATCCACTCTTTATTTTTCAAGTAATATTGGCGCTTATATTCTTTAAGTTTTTCTTTATTTTTCAAACGATAAGCCTTATGGTATTCTCTAAATTTTTCTAAATTAGCAAGACGATATTTTTGAAAGTATTTGCGCTTTTTTTCAAATCTTTCTTTTTCTTTAGGGGTTTTAAATTTTGGATTTTTTTCTCTTCCATCTATTTCTTTAATTTCATCGATCGAAATTTTCTCTTCTGGTAAAATACAGTCGTCATATTTGCAATTAAAGCAATCTCTATCACAGATTTCCATAGACTCACTCTCCTAAATTAAAATGGCAAACCATCAATTTTATTTGTATTTCTACGGCTTTTGCCTTCGATTTTCATCACAGCGCCACTTGTCATTCCTGAGATTCTATCAACTGTTTTTTCTGAAATCCCACGTAAATTTACAAGCTCATTTAGGGAATAATTGCTTGAAAAAATTGTTGGCCTGCCTTGGTTATATCGCTCGTTGACGATATCAAATAGCACTGTTTGCATCCAAGTGTCATCTGAATTTTTCGTGAAAATCTCAGTGCCGATATCATCGAAAAATAGAAAATCTACGCCTTTTAGCCGTTCAAATACTGCTTTTTCAGTAAATGTTGAGCTTTTAGAAAACGTAGATTTAATGCTTTTTGATATTTCGAAAAGATTTGTAAGTAGCACTGGAATGTACTTTTTCAAAAGCTCATTAGCCATGCAAGCAGTAAGGTGAGTTTTCCCGGTACCTTTATCGCCAAAAAGATAAATTCCATGCCCATTTTCAAGCACCGTTTTATAATTTTCGCAGTATTTTTGGCAACGATTAAAGGCTACATCAAAGCTTTTATTTAGCCCTGTTTCTGAGTTTTCAAACGTGACATTTTCGTACCTTTTTCCAATTAGAGAAAGCTTTTGCAGCTCTTTAAATCGCTGCATTCTTTGACACTTTTCAGCTTCTAATCTCTCTAGTTGCATTTTCTCTTTTTGGCACTTGCAAATAACCGGGACTGTGAATTTTAAGCCCTTGTAGTCAATGGTTTTTATCAGCGCCTGTCCACATTTTTCGCAGTATTTTGGAGAGTTTCTGCTATTCTGGATACTCTGTGCAAAGCTTCTTTTGAGGATATCCTGAATTCCTTCCATAGCCTACACCTCCAGACATGCTGTTGATTCTCTCTTCACGCATCTTTTGCTCTTTGTACGCGGTGATTACCCACTTTCTAATTGCTAAATAGTGGGACTTGACTTTGTAACCCTTCATTTCGATGTAGCTAGATAAATGGTCAATTACACCTTGCAGATCTTCTCCACAAAGTTCTTTTAATTTTTCATACTCATCGTCTGAAAGTAAGACGTTTTTATATTCACCGTATATTTTCATCGATGCCCGCTTTTTTGGTATTGCGTTAGCAATACTTTTTTCTTTCTGGTTTTTAGTTTCTAGTTTATGGTTTTTAGTTTTATGTATGTTTTCACTTTGTCTTTCAGGTTGTCTTTCAGGTTGCCTTTCAGGTTGTCTTTCGGGTTGCCTTTCAGACTGTCTTTCAGGTTGCCTTTCAAATTGCTTATCATTTTGTGATTCATAAATTTCACTTACAGAATTTATTTTATAGATCGCTGATTGGTTTCCGCTCCTTTCCTTAAAATCTATCAATCCAAGTTGTTTTAATTTATTTCTGGATCTATAAACTGCCGATTGATTCATTCTAGATTTAAATATTAACGTTGAAATTGGAACATTAAACTCTTCCCAATTAAATCTATTTGCCATGAATATCAACGTATACCATAGACAAACGTCCGATTGATTAATTTGAGAGTTATAATCTTTCCAATTTTCAAATGCTAATATTTCCTTTAAGTAATTCATAATGTTTGCCTCCATTTAAAACGGTAAATCGTCATCTAAAAAGTCCGATTTTGACGCTGTTTCTTTTTTGTTTTCTACTTCTTTAACTTTCGTACCAATAACGTCTCTAACACAGAATTCGTGGTAGATCTTATCGTTATATTTATTTGTGTAATACTTAGCTACAACCCAGATTTCTTCGCCAGTTTTATAATCTTTAAGTATTTCTGCACTTACTGAATCAAATGCACTGCATTTCACAAACGTTGGTTTTCTCCATTGATCAGTACTTGGATCTTTTCCATTGCTCAATTGAAGTGTAAATTTTATTATTCTATCGTTTATCTTTTGAATTTCTCCAAAAATTCGACCTTTAAAAATTACTGTATTAACTGAGCAAGCGCCGTTATAAATCTCTTTTTCTTCATTAAATATCTTTATCGTTCTCATCAAAATTTTCTCCTATATTTCTAATTAAGATTTTTAGTCTCGGATTTTCTGAATACATCTTCATAAAATTAACTCTACAGACTTGAGAATCGTCATAGTATGCTACGCCATTTAAAGCATCCAAAACAATTTTTATAATGTTGTCAATATCAGGCTTTTTGGTTGGTAGCATTTCGCCTTTTAGCATCAAAACTTTGTGCCCCTTTTTAGCACTTGTTGGAATTTTATAATATGCTATTGCGCTTACTTCAAGAGCTTCGCCTTTTTCAAACTTATGTAAATTCTTCACTTGATAATAAGTTCTAATCATATCTTCATAGCCTCTTGTATTCCTTGGCGTATAGACAATTGCCGTACTTGAAACCATTGTCCAACGTGGTCGTTCTTTTCCTCTTGGTTGCCCTGGGACTTCGAAAGTCACTTCCATATTAACCCTCCAATCCTTGCTGTTTTGCCTTTTGATTTGCCATCTCATTTAAGCCCTCTAAGATATCAGTTCTCTGCTTTTGAGTCAATTCTTTAAAGCTTTTAACATTATACTTTTGTAAAAGGGTAGAGTATAGCTTGTCCGCTTCATCAAAACCCTTTACTACATTTTTCAAAATCGCAGCATCTTTTGCGCTGATTTTTTCGGTTTCGATTTCCGGTAAATCTTCACCTGAATAAATGTAAAGTCCAAGCCCAAACATTGCTAAATTTTTTACTAAACATCTCATTATTGTCTTGTTGACATCAAACATCGTAGCCGGCTCAACGCTTATATCTTTTTTAAATCTTGTATCGTATGTATAGCCTTCGGATTTCATGGCCTTATTTGAGCTATCCATAACAGGTAGCCACATAGAATGGGTAATATCCTCAATTGTAACGCTCGTAAATACCATAAAACCAATTCCTTCATCAAAGACATACGGTAATTGTTTTTCTCCAAACTGGTGTATTTTGTAATTAGCTTTTGGATATCTCTTTTTAACTTCAGCCCAGGCATACGGCCATGATAAATAAGAAAGATCCTTTTTCTTTTCAATGTGATCATTCACATTGACTTCAAATAAATTTTCAAATACTGATTTTTCTGTCATTTTTCTCCTCCCCAAATCCTTAATAATACGGTCTTTCGGCAGTTCTCTGAAAACAAAAATCTAAACATTTTTCACAATAAGCTTTTCCTTCAATCACATAATAATCTTCGTCTTCAAATATGCCGCCATCACAATATGAGCATTTTAAAACCGCCTTTGATTCAAAATCAGGCGGTTCTAAATATTCTCTATCATCTAATAAGTAATCCATTGTTTTTCATCCTTTATCTGTGCATTTGGCGCACAGATGAATCGTTTTCTGTGCGTTTAAATAAGTTTAATAATTATATCTTTATTCTTCATCGTCTTTTTCAGCTTTTAATTTCTTACAGACGATTTTAAAAGCCTCTAATGTTTTCTCTTCTAAATCTTTTAGTTGTGCGCTTTGGTAAGATGTCACCATCACTAAAATCATCACTGTTATTATTAATGCTACTTGCATTTTTATACCTCCTGTTTTTTCAAAAATAAAAGGACTAGATTTCTCTAGTCCATATCTCCTAATTGGAGAATTTCTTCAACTGTTAAGCCTTCTTTTATTAATCCTAAACTTTCACAAGTCAGTTTCATAACTTCATAATAATCATCCTCGAATTCATATATTCGTTTTTGCTTTAAATAAACCAACGAAAATAAAATTATTGTTGTTATAATCAAAAGCGTTTGCATATTGCTTGTCCTCCTGGTATAATATAATTCCTGTGTTTTTGCAAATTAATTCATAAGTTTAAAACTGCAAAGGCTTATGTAGCTTGAAAATGCCGTTTTTCCTTTTATGTTTTTACTTGATAGAAAAGATATAATAGTAAAATATACTCACTTGTATATTATATCTATCTTGTTATCATATACAATAACTTTTTCAATAAAAGCTCTAGCAATTAATTTTTTATCTTCTAAAGTTAGATTGTCCCAATTTGTTATTGTAGATTTTATTACGTCATCTGATATATTTTCAAAGTCACTACTTTTAAATGAGCTAATTTTATTTTGTATACTTATGCGTTGAGAGTCTAACTCATCAATTTTTTCATTAATATAGTTCATAACCTTTTCATTTGCCATAGGAATTTTATTAATCAAATTTTCTATTTCGTCTTGAATTTTCTTTAATTGAATCTTTAACTCATTTTTTTCTTTTTGATATTGTATATTTCTCTCAAGTTTAGTAAATTCAAAATATTTGATATGATCAATTAAATCGTTTTTTACACTAATTTCTATATCATCAAAAGTAATAGGATTTTTTCTCTCGTAACAAGTTTTGTTTTTTCTTCCTCCACAATTAACATAACGCTTTCCATTTCTTTGACCATTAACAACTGTTACACTCATATCACAGTAACCGCATTTTGTTAGTCCTGTAAGCCATGTATGTGTCCCTCGTCCGCTATTACTTATAGGTTTGTTTTTATCAAGTTCTCTTTGCACCTCCAACCACAAAGAAGCGTCTATAATGCCCTCATGCGTATTCATTTGAACAAACTCTCCATCATAAGTTGAAAATTTGGCTCTGGTTTTCCCTTGTCGTTTTGAGTATACTGTACAACCGTATAAACCTACAAACTCATCTATTGGTTGATTAATTTTTGCACCCTTACTTTCAAGATATATGTATACATCTGCATTTGCACGAACATAGACTGGATTCCTTAAAATACGTCTTACCGCAACATTTTGAAAATTTTTATTTCTATTTGTTTTATAACCGTTTTCATTAAGCTTCTTGACAACATCCCCTAAACTTTTAGTTTCCGCATATTTTTGATAAATAAATTTTACTATACTACTTTGATATTTATCGGCTTCTAAAATATGTGTATTTATATTTTCTAAAACTGTAGGTACTTTTTTATAACCAAACGGTGCCACTCCTGCGAGAAATAATCCTTTTTTACCTCTCTCATAAAAATTATCAGACACACGTTTTTTTATCATATTTCTTTCAAGCTCTGCAAAAACCATAATTATCTGCAAAGTAGCTTTGCCCATAGCAGTACTTGTGTCAAATTGTTCACTACATGATTCAAATTCAACATTATATTTTTCAAAATCATTATATATCTCAATGAAATCTTTTAACGATCTACTTATTCGATCAACTTTATATACAACAACTTTAGAAATTTTTCCATTTTTAATATCTTTTAATAAATTTGTAAATCCGGGTCTTTTGATGTTTCCGCCTGAATAACCTTTATCTTTATATACTCTAAAAGTTACATTATCTAAAATTCGTCTTTTACAATATTTTTCTTGTTGTTCTATACTTATACTATCTTTTTTATCTATCGATTGTCTACAATAAATTGCTATCATTTTTAATACTCGTCCTTTTTTCTTTTGATACATTATATTATATCACGTTTGAATGTAAACTTAAAGAGCATTTTTGTTATCCTTTAATTTTATCAAAAATTCTTAAGCAAGATTTAGTTATTTCCTCACGTACAGATACTTTACTTTCTTCGCTATCATAGCAAATCACATAACTCTTCACTTTAAGTCCCAATTTGCTTATGTATGACTTTTCAAGTTTATAATTATTTGTTGCATTATCACCTTGCATAAGTAAAAAATCCTCTCTTCTATAATGTTAGATTAATAACTCATTAACTTATTCTTTATTATGTAAACTTAAGTATAATCATTCTTATTAAAACTATACTTTCTCATTTTTAATAAAAAATTTAATCTACAGCCTTCAAAATAGAAGCACACGAATTTCACGTCCAAGAAGTTATAGCTTGGCTACCCCCATAGCTTGCGACGGCTCACAACATAACACCTTTCTATTATGTTGCTTCAACGCTCGAGCGGTGGCTAGGCAGGAGTTTCATTAACTGTTACTGCAAATTTTGTATTCAATTTTCAAGGTTCTAGTAAAGGAATTTTAGAAAGTGGAAAAATACCCTCTATATATAAAGACGATTTAGGAGGTATTTTTGATGCATACTTTTGAAAAAAATTTCAAATTCTCTTTTTTAAATAAATTTTTTTAATATTTTTTATTATTCTTTCAAATCGTCTACATATTACAGATTGATCCACATTATAGATTCCTTCCAGTTCTCTTTGAGTCCGCCTTTCTTTAACTATATAGCTGATAAATACTTGATCTTCAATCGGCAAGCTTTTGACAGCCTTATGTAATTTTTCATTTTCAATAAGATCAATCCAACCCGTTAATGTATCGTCGGATATTTTTTCATCTAAATCAAAATTGTCTGGCATATTTTCATACACCTCACTCTCTAAAGAAATTTCTCTTTTACTTATTCTGGTTTGTTTCCGTAGGTCGTCCGTATTCATATTTCTAACAACTGTATTGAAATATGAAATCTCATCGTTTATTTTTTGAAGCCTTATATCCATCTTCGTCCTCCAAATTATTTCTAAAATCGAATAATTTGAAGGAATTATGGAGCTCTGATGAATTTGAAAAACCAATGCTGCATAATTTAACCCTTTTGCAGCCTAGCTATTTTAGATATGAAAAAAGGCAGAAAGATCCACTTGAAAGCGTCTTTCTACCTTTTGGGAATATTATGAAATCTTTATATGAAAACTAAATGTAAATCAAAAACTTTAATTCGTCTTCTTTGAAGTGTTACGTTGCTAGGTTACACACTTTCTTAATACTTATTAAAATTTTGCTTTTGTTTATAGAAAAATTTTTTCTAAGTAAATTAGTGGATCCCAGCTTATTTCAAAGCTGATGTTACATCGTTTTATTTTTTCTTTTAGAAAATATTGATGTCGTTGTTTGAAATTTAAAAATCTGATTTCTGCAATAAATCGATTAATTTAACGTTCAATATCTCGGATAATCGAATCAGCGTTAATACGGTTGGTTCAGTTTTACCCACTTCATAGTAAGCGTATGTCGATCTCTCAACCCCCAATTTGTCTGCTACTTCTCGTTGTGTCATGTCACATAGTTCTCTTTTTAGTCGTAGATTTGTTCCTAGTTCTTCTTTTGTTTTTATGTATTCTGGCATGTTTTTGGACTCCTTTTGTTCAGAAATATTTATTCTATTTCTATATATTAAAGAAATATTATTTCTTTGTAAATAGTTTTTAGTAATTTTATTTCTATTTTTAATATTTTAAGAAAAAATATGTTAACTTATTTAGAGGTGATACAAATGAGTTTTGGAGAAAGACTAAGAGAGCTTAGAGAAGAACTTAACATGACACAAGAAGATTTAGGACGTATGTTAGGAGTTTCAGGAAGACAAGCAGGAAATTATGAAGCGAATAAGCAATTTATCAGAGATGAAGAAACTTTACTAAAGTTAATCAAGCATTTTAATGTCAGTGCAGATTATTTATTGGGTTTATCTAATGAAAGAAATTACACTAAATATTTTTCTTCTTTAAAAGACTATGAAAGCTTAAACGTTCAAAATAAAAAAGAAGTAAACAATTATATAAAGTATTTGATGTATAAAGAAAAAAATGATATTTAAAAAAGCCTACTTCAGTGAAAAAAGAGTAAGCTTTTATTTTTTTACACAAAAAAGGCGCCCGAAATGGACGCCTTAAAAATTTGGTTTGTGTTTTTTGAAAAAATTAAATATAATTGTTATTAGCGGGGGATGTTTATTAGTTAATAAGCGCTAATAAAAGCAAATAAAATTATTTATAATAGTTATTTTGTAGAATAGAGTAACATGGAGGGATTTGTTATGGCGCAATTAGTTACAGCAACAAGTGGTAAATCGAAAAAGACAGCTTTAATTTTGTGTTGTATTGGATTTTTAGGCTTTGGGGGTTTACATCAATTTTATACTGGAAAATTTGGAAAAGGTATTTTATATCTTTTTACTGGCGGTTTGTTTTTCTTTGGCACAATTATAGATCTAATAAAAATTTCAATGGGCCAATTTGTTGATAGTACCGGAGCTCCATTAAAGGAATAATATAATTATCCCCCGCTTAAAATATAAAAATCATATTGTGCATTGTCGAAAAATGTCATATAATAGAATTCGTAGCAAGAGAAAAGTCCGAGCAAAGGGCGGTTTGTCACTCCTTATGAAAGGAGTGATTTTATGGATATTAATTTATTAATTATTTTACTGTTATTTATAGTATTATATTTAATTTTAAATATAAACATAAAAAAATAACCGCCCCTTCGCCTAAGGTTTGCGGTTATTAATCAAGAACTTTACGGACATACCGCCTTTTGAGCGGTCATCTCTTGTTACTTTTATTTTAACACAAATAATTTATTTGTCAAGTTTAATTTTATGTAGTTGTTAATTTTTTAATAATATCGAAAACGTAGTTGCTGCCACGAGAGATTAGAATGCCTGTTAAAACGCAGCCAATATAAGGAATTTGAGATTTCAAGTTAAAGTATGCAGGTAAATCTAAATTATACGCAACTGCTACTAAGACTCCTAGAATAAGCGCTAAAAACATTTTCCAAGAAAAATGACCATCTACGAAAAACTCGTTTACGTAGGTGACGATTGCTTCAACTAAAATCGAAAAAGCTACGATTCCAAAAACATTGTTTGCCATATTGTTACCTCCTTGTTGACGAAAAAAGTCAGATGTGGTACAATGGCATTCGAAACCATAGTTAAGGCTTAGTCCTTGAGTATGCCTCTGCTTGCACTTAAAATGCTTGAAGTAGGAGGTGATACTTATTTGGAAACGGTTCGTTAGTCTTTTTCGTAAATTTTTAAGTAAAATACATAAGAAAAAGACAACTTCAATTATTATCGAAGCTGTCAATTCTAATATTATTTTACAAATAATATACAAGGACTAATCACCACAAAAGCCTTGCTATGGTTTCATTATACCATAAATTATTTTTTTGTCAAATGTTATTTAAAATTTTTTAATAAACGCATCTGAAAATCCAACGCTCCTAGCAATTTCTAATTGCTTCTCAGCGTTTTCTTTTTGCGAATAAGCACCGACTTGAACGTAGTATTTTGCTTCAGTTGAAACATTTTGAGGTTGTGATACCTCTTCAACTATCTGCCCACCTGCAACTGCTACGATGCCTTTAGCTATACCTAAAGCGCATTTTCTTGCAAAATCGTCCGTTAAAATAATCGGTACATCTGTTTTAGAGTCCATGAAGCCGCACTCAACAAGCACTGCAGGCATTTTCGTTTCCCTGCATATATGTAAATCCATTGACGTTAAAGGCTCAGCTCTATTTCCTTTAAGCCCTGTTTGAGCTATTACATTGTTATAAATTTCAGATTGGAGTTTTTTAGTTGTAGCTCCGACTTTTAAATAAACTATCGAAACTACACCTCCACCAGAACCTCCATTAATTCCAGCGTTATGATGAATCGAAACGCAAAAATCAGCGCCCCAACTGTTTGCTGTATTTGACCGAGTTTTAAGTGATACATCAGTTTGACCAGTTACATCATCCAACCGTTTTACTTCATGGCCGGCTTTTTGTAAATGCTCTACGACGTACCTTGCGACTCTTTCGTTGAGTTGCCATTCTCTGGTTTCATTTGGATCTAATGATTTTAGGCATCTTTTCCCTTCTGTATACAGGCCGTGTCCTGCATCTATTGCTATTTTTGCCATAATTTACGCCTCCTATATATACTTTAAAATTCCCGTTTTGTTGCTTTTTAAAAACTAAGATTTTATCGCAAAATAAATATACTGTCCATAATTTTTATTTAAATTCAAAAATACTCCATCTGATGGGGCCGATTGAGTTTGTTTTAAAGTTACATTAGCTCCGCTAATTGACATTCCCTTTGTACAACCATATGGGCCATTCCCCATAGCAAAATTGTATAGATAATATTCATTATTAGAATCATATTTTATAGGCGGTTGATTCATTAAATAAACTATAAAAAATTTTGGTGTAAATGAAAGCGTTATAACCTTTGTCGCTTCTCCATTCCCAACTATTGCTCCCATTACAATGTCACTTGAAGATAAGCCTCCAAGTGCCGATAACGCAGCACTGGCTGTCGTTGCACCTGTTCCACCTTGAGAAATCGGCAAAGTCCCGGTTAAATCTTCAAGCGACGTTGGAATTGAAGGTTTATTCTTTATATAATCGTCTGCTGTCGTATCGCTTTGGCTCCAGTCACTTTGAACGTTGACTTCTGCACTTGCCGATATTCCATCAAGCTTTATTTTATCTGCTGCACTCATAAGGCCATCTGAACTTTCCGTCGCTGCTATATATGCATCTCTTATTAAAGTCGAATCCGTAAAATCAGTAGCCAAAGAAATTAAATCTGAACTTGAAAGTGCACCTGATTTTGCATGTAAAACTATAGTGCCATCTGTGTTTATTTTAAGCGCTACTGTATCGTTAATGGTACTTGAATTTAGAGCACAAGTTGTATATATATGAGCCATATTAGGTCTATACCCGTCAGGTAAAGTACAAATTGTAAGTCCAGTTGAGGTGATTCCTTTAAAAGCTCCTCTTAAATATACTCTGTCTCCGATTTTCTTATATGATGGTATAGATGAAGAGTCATAATACGTCGCGCCATTTTGTAAAGTAAATTCAATCCATCCACTATCTGCCATAAATGCAGATAGCCTATCATTTAACGCTTGAATCGCCGTAACTGTTGTGTTGATGTCATCTGCAATTACAGACTTAAAAACTAAAAAGTTAACTGTTTGACCCGGCAATAATTCAGCCGTTAAATCAATACTCATATTGTTATTATTTATCGTGTAATTTAAATCTTCAACTGCTCTGAGTCCATTTATAAATACCATCAATACGTCAGTAGTAGGGTCAAAACTTGGAATATTAATTGGAATATTAGAAGCCGTATTTTCACTTACAAAACTGCTTGTAAGCGAAATTACATTAGTAGAAACACTTAATTCTTCAGTTAGCTGTTGCAAAAAGGTTTCAAATTCTCGCCGTTTAGTGCTCGTATAACTTACATAATCCTCTTCAACGTCTTCAACATAATTATTAAATTCAGAGGTCGATGTATCATAAAAGTTACTGTATGCGCTTTGCCATTGATTAAATAATGTGCTTGTATCGACCTGCTTTACTAAACTTGTAATCCATAGGCATTCACTTGACCCCCTAAGATCAGTAATTACATCATTTCCAATTGATGTAGCACTTGGCGCAACATAAATATTGGCAATTCTATATTCAATAATGTTCGGATCAGTGTTAATTGCTGGCACTTGTGGATTTGAATTTGCAGTGCCTGTCCTATATACAATATTTCCAACTCGTCCCGCTGTTGTTTTATCAACTTGAACAATTACGCTATCTTTTCTCGGGACTAATTCTGTGTTACTAGGTACACTGATTGTGATATCTGCTGGATTTTCGAACCATTTATCCGCAAAAATCCCTTCACCAGCTTTGCAAATAATATTCATTCCATTGTTTGCCGACATAACTTGTAAATCAGTGCTTGGTGTACCACTTTGAGTTGCAAAAACACCGTTCGATACAAGTCTTTTATACGGTCTATTCATTTCATTGGCAGAATAAAGCCGATCTCCACTTACGGAGTCAAAAAATCCGCAATTTACTGCAAATGTTTGATCTGACATATTCTAATTTCCTCCTTTTCACTTTAAAATATATAAAATTTCAAAATTCATATTTGTATTCGCGTATGCTGTTCCACTTGCATTTTTAAATTGAATGGAATATTCATTCGAACTTTTACTAAAAACGCTTGCAAATCCGCCATCCGATAAAACTCTAACGCCAATTATGTATCCTGTCGCTCTTGAAATTACATTTGTTGGAATACTTACAAACCCCGAACTATCTGTTGTTAAATTAAAAGTCGACTCTAAAATTTGATTTAAATCACTGCTAAGCTGATTCTTTATCGTCGTATATGATACTTTTTGTGTATCGTTATTTTGCACTACGGGGAAATACGAAGTACCAGTTAATGAAGTTGACACGGAATCTAACTCTGAAATTTTAATACTTGTTCTGTTTGGCATAAAATCAGTCCTTTCTTTTAGTCGGTAAACGCTGTTTTTTCAGTGTTTAAAAACATATCATCTTCAGTAGTTAAAAGTACAATATCCTCAGTAGATAAGGCACTTCCAACGGTTTCTAAAATATTATCGCTGTATTCAAATTTTGGTTCAACTGAATATCCTTTATCGTCATTCACTTCTGTGACTTCAACGATTCTTGCACTGATTGATTGACCATAATTATTTTCAACTGCAACTAAGTCACCTAGAAAATAATCGGTTTTATAAGTAAAGGTAACATTCGGCTCAATTGTTCCTTCAAAAGAAGTAACTACCCCATACTCAGAAAGTTTTTCATAGCCTCTGTTTAACAAATAAACCGAATAAACAACTTCTCTTAATACAACGTTATCATTGTTTTCAGGGGCACTATTTGGAAGATCTGCAATTACCGCATTTGTGATTTTGTAATAGCTTGTATTATCAATATTTACAATGGTTCCACCCGGATAAGAGCTTTTTAAACTATTTAACTGATTAAGATCAAAAATTTGAATATTTATATAATTCATTTTGTAAACGTAATTACCACTTTCTGTTGTAATAAACCCTTGTCCACCCTGTGAGGTTGTTGGATACGTTGTAGTTAACTCTTCCCAGGTGATCGTTTTAGATAAATCTTTTGCATCAACATATATTTCATATCTATCTATGCTTTCAGCGTAATTTGCAGTGCTTTTAGATCTTTCTGACCCTTCACCTTCACCGGCAACTAAAGCTACATTTCCTAAATTTGTCGCATCGTTTACGTATTTTGATGTCGTTAAATTTTCATAATGATCTGAAAAGATAACAGTGCCGGTTCTGTTAGTTCCTTTATATATTTTAAAAAGAAACTTTTCGTTATCTAGCGTAAACTTGTATCCCCAATTATACCTTTCGCAATATTCCCTTATTTTCTCTCCGAGATTCTTATACGAAATTTGCTCCGTTAAAGATTCATCAAGGCCTGAATTTGATCCAAGATAAATTAATTGGTTTTTATTCGGCTTTAAGAATTTTCGAGCATCAATTGTTGGTGAAATGCAAGAAGACGTTACAATTGATCTAATAAAATCTTCAACGTTTCCTTCACAATTAACTGTATCCCAGATTATCCTTTGATCTAAAAACCCTTTTGCATCAGATCCTTTAACAATTAAAAAGTCACCTTTTTCAACATCTGTTTCAAGTTCAATTTTCTTAATTCTACAAACCATTTCATCGTCATTTCTTGCAAGATAATAGCCTTCTTTATATAAATCCATATTTTGTTGTGTCGCTTCAATATATAACTCGCAGTCTCCTAAAGCTTTATACCTATTTACCCATATACAGGATTTATATGTATCTGCAATTCCAATAGTCTTTAAGTTCTCATCTAAAACGAAAATATCTCCCATCATAAGTCAAACACCTCGATAAAGTGTATAATGTTTAAACAGAATATAAACGTCGTCATCATTGTCCCCGTCATCAATCAAATATCCAAAGAAATTATCTCCAGTATTTAATTGAAAAAACACTGAGTCTCTTTGAATTGAACCGAAAATATTAGAACTTATTCCGTTTCGAATTAAAGTAACGGTCTTTTCACCTTTATTGGTATTGATAATGACTTTATCACCTGATAAAAAGTTATAGTTTAAAACAAAATCTTCACCAGTTTTGGTATTTCTAATTTGGATTTTATTTATTGAACCTATTATCGAAATTTCAATTATCATGCCTGTTTTTGAACTTGAAGAATTGAAAATATTAGTAATTTTATTTGCTTCTAATTCTGAAAAAATTATCGCATCATCCGTTGAACTATCAGGATCGATCGTAGCGTTATTTGCGCCAAAAGAAAAAGGAAACTCAAAATGAGGTATTACTTTCGATATATTATCGATGATTTCATTTATATCTTTAAAATACGGCTGTGGGCAAAGAAGCGAAATCTGCGCCGTTTGCCCATTTTTAAATAAATCGCATTCGAAATTTTCTACATAACAATCTATCCATACATCTCTATTTTCGTTTTTAAAATAAAACTTACACCATTCTTTCGTTGCGAAAAACGTGTATAAATATTGTCTGTTTCTTTCAATTTCACCATTGATTTTAATTGTTATGACAATTTCTCTCGTTTCAAGTTTTGAAGAATTAAATCTTGCACCATCAAGACCTGCAATTGTAGACGTGTTAATTTTAGCTTTTGGAGGATTTAACCCTTCGATACTGATAATTTGAAATATTTTCTCATTTTCAGTTAAAGTGAGAGTCTCGTTTCTACTATTCATAATTTTCGTTTCAAATATCAAACAGTAACACCTCCATGTATGTAATTTAATAAGTTTCTAGTTTGCCTATAGAGCTCAATTCTACTAGGTTGCTCTGGAGCATTGATAATTTGCGTGAAATTATTCGTTGTGTTACCTGCCATATTAGTAATACTTGAAGAAGATGAACTTCCTTTTAATTGACGAATCATTTCACCTGCAACTGCATTGATCCATTTTTTGTTGTTTTCAAGAGGAACAACAGCTTCAGCTCCATTTCCTTCTAAGAATCCAACTTGCCCTTTCTTCAAGACTCCACCTTTTGCAAGTTTTGGTATTTCACTAATATTAAGCCCTTTTCCACCAACTCCAGGTACCCAATCAGGAATTTTTATCTTATTTAATCCTCTAATAAAGAAATTTAATCCATCAATAAGCCAGTTGATAGGCTTTTTAATTATATTTGTAAGCCCATCCCAAACTTTTTTAATTGCTTCTTTTGCTCCATCAAATATTTTTTTAAACCAGTCTCCAACTCCGTTAAAGACTTTTTTTATTCCATCCCATATTCCTTTAAAGAATTCAACAACTTTGTCCCAAACCTTTTTAATCCCATCCCAGGCACCTTTAAATGTATCGCTAAACCAAGTACCAATAGATGAAAATACTCTTACTATGCCGTCCCATATACCTTGGAAGAATTCAACAACAACTGCCCAGACATTTTCAATTGCTTCCCAAGCACCTTTAAATAAATTCCCAAACCATTCAATAACTGGCGATAGTATATTCATTATACCTTCCCATAACCCTGAGAATAAGCCCATTACAGGTTCTATTAATCCTTGCAATAAGGCTGTGATTATTTGTGGCAATGCTTTAATCAATTCTATTACTATTATTGGGATTGCTTGAATTAGTGCCATAAATAATTGAACCGCACCTTGAAGTAAAACAGGTAAGTTTGTAATTAAAGTGCTTACTATTGTACTTACTATCGTTCCAATTTGAGGGACAATTGCTTGTATAATAATCGGAATTGCTTGGATTATAGCCATTAAAAGCTGAACTGCTCCTTGTATTAGCATTGGAAGACCTTGAACTAATCCATTTACAAGTGCACTTACTACTTGAGGAATAGCTTGTACTAATGGTGGGATTATTTGAGGGATTGCTTCAATTATTGCCATCAATAATTGAATTGCACCTTGAATTAATTGAGGAATCGCTTGAACTAATCCATTTACAATTGTTGTAATTATCGTCGGTAAAGAAGCTGATAATTGTTGAATAATTATTGGAATTGCTTGGACTATAGCCATTAAAAGTTGAATTGCTGCATTTATTAAAACTGGTATTGAATCAATTAAAGCTTTTATTATTTGAGGAATAATTGTGATAATTGAAGTTACTATTTGTGGTAAAGCTTGAGCTAAGCCTGTTAAAATACTTCCAATCATTTGAATTATTGCCGTTATTAACGCTGGCAATAAACTTAATAGGCCTTGAATTATCTGTGGAATAACATTAACAATAGCGTCAACAATTTTCGGTAATGCTTGAATTATTCCATTTAATAAAGTTGTCATACCCGTTATAACTTCTGGCAATAGTTGCTCAATCAATGAAACTATTCCCGGTAGTATACCTTGAATCGCTTGAAATATACTGGAAACTACCGTTTGAACTATTGGTAATATATTTTGAATTACAGATCCTAAACTTTCTATAAAATTCTGTATTAAAATACCTAAATCTGCATTTTCATCAGCAATACCTGTCATCAAATTAGTCCAAGCAGCTTTCATTGATAACACTGATCCTTGAATTGTAGTATTTGCTTCTAATGCAGTAGTTCCGGTGATCCCCATTTCTTGTTGAATAACGTGAATTGCTTGATATACATCATTTAAATTGCTAATATCATAATGAACTCCACTTAACTTTTCAGCATCAGCTAATAGACGTTCCATTTCAGTTTTTGTGCCGCCATATCCTAATTTTAAGTTATCAAGCATCGTATAGTTTTGTTTTGCAAAGCCTTGGTATGCATCCTGAATTGATTGCATTGAGGATCCCATTTTATTAGAGTTATCAGCCATATCAATTAATGCCATATTTGCTACGTCTGCGGCTTTTTGGGTATCCCCACCTAAACTTTGTAATAGGCTAGCACTAAATGAAGTAACGGTTTTCATATAGTCGTTTGCAGATACTCCAGCTGTTTTATAAGCGTTATTAGCATAAGCTTGGACTTTTGCTGAACTTTCTTTAAAAAGAGTATCTACTCCACCTACTAATTGCTCATATTCAGCATAATTTGAAACTGCTGATTTTACTAAAGCACCTAATCCCGCAGCTGCTGCCGCAACCCCTGCCAACGCTGCTTTTCCAAGACCACTTGCCATCTTTTTAGCTAATGCTCCAACTTTATTTTCACTTTTATCTGCAGCTTCTCCAACATCTGATATTCCTTTTTTGGCATTATCGCTTGCTGTTTTGGTTTCGTTGGATTCTTTTTGTAACTCATCTAATGAATGACTATAATTTTTAATGTCTTTTTGAATGCCGTTAACTTTACCTTGCTGATTTAAAATCGTAACATTCAATTGATCAATGGCTTTTTTATTGCCACTTTGTGCTTGTTCAGCTTTAGTTAATTCAGCTTGGTATTTTTTATATTCAGCACTTGTTTTGCTTACCCCTTGACTTGAAAGTTGTTGTAATTTTGCTTTTAATTGATCAATCTTATTTCCGTTTGCGCTATATGCACTTTCTTGTGCTTTTAATTGAGACTTATAGTTATTTAATTTTGCTGTTTCTTGAGTTAACAAAGTTCCAAGTTGTTTTAATTTTGCGTTTATTCCTTCACTTGATTTGCTCCAGTTATTCATACCGGAAGCTGCTGCTTTAAATTCAGCATTTGCTAGTTTAATTTGCCGATTAGCTTCTGTAATACCAGATTTAAATTCTGATATATCAAGTTTAATTTTTGAAGTGATTTCATTTCCACTCGCCATATTTTTTTGCCCACCTCCTCAAACTAAAACCATGAATCATTCGCCGGTTTTCGAACTTTTGATTTTTGGTTTGATTTTTGATTATGATTATTTAATCTTCTAATTAATAAAAAGACTTCCTTTGCTTTTTGACGTCTAACTAAAAACGGATTAAGACTAGGAAAACTCTGACTTATATTCAGTTCCATATCAAAAAATATTTCGTAAAGGGACAGATTACTTTTCTGTCCCTTACTTAGTTTTTTGAGTTTACATTCATGCTTAGTTGTTGAATTGTGAATTTAACTACATCAATTAAAACTATAGCTATTTCAGATACTTTCGTATTTTTAAGTTCATCTTCAGTTAATCCTTCGAAAATATCTAATAATAATTCTTTGACTGTATCCATGCTAGTAACAACTAAATTACCTGCCATTTTAATTATTTCAACATCTGACCCGGTTTTTAACTCATCTAGTTTAATAGCTTCGGCTACATCTTCAACTGTTCCAAACATTAAATCGTATTTGCTGGTTTCATAGGTCTTTACTATCTTCTTTTTATCATAAATATTTAATTTCAAAATATTTACCTCCTAAAGTTTAAGCAGTAGCTGTCGATACAACTTCAACGTTACCTGCAACTGTGAATGTTTGTCCACTTGTAAATGCATTTCCATTTACTGTAACTGTTCCACCGGTTACTGAGATAGTCAATATATCTCCACGATGTATTGTAGCACCGGTTGTTAAAACTTGTGCGTCTTTTGTAACTGTGACGGTTGTTTCTGCAGCTTGAGTAATTGTTAAAGTATAATCTTGAACATCTAAAGTATCTGGAGTAGTTACTGTATCGAAAAATGTAGATACATCAGCTAAATTTTTACCTAAATCAACATTTAAAGCTTTTGCACCCTTATTTGTTTTTGTAAACCTATGAGTGGTTGCAATACCCGTATAAGTTATCTCTTGGCCATTTCCGTCTGTGCTATCATTTTCCGTTGCATTTGTCTGACTTGGAATATTAAATGTTCCTTTATATCTCCAAACGTATACTTCATCACCATTTGTCTTTTTAGTCTTATATCCTAACGCAAAATATTTAAGGTCTCTTGCTCCTTCAATTAATGAACCTGTAGTTGCATCATAATTTTGTCCGGTTATTTCAGCTAAAACATCAAATGGGATTGCAGACGTTGTAATTGTTACTTCATCTGCTGCTGTGCTTGATACTACAACTGCTGGGATATTATCATAATAGTGAGCTTCGCTTGAACTATCGGTTTCTCTTGATATTTCTGCTACACCAGCGATACTAAAAACATTTCCCGTTGTATAACCTATTGCATCGTTTTCATCGTGTGTTACTTCAGCTGCTACTAAACCTTCGACACCTCTGTATTCTACTATTTCTTGTAAATTTTGACTTGGCATATTAATTTCCTCCCATATATTCTAATTTTTCTATTTTTAAAACTTGAATTCCTCTTCCAGTCCAAGATACTTCGTCACTTGCTACGTCGTATCCTTGCCCTGAAACTATAAATCCTTGATTTTTTAAAGCGTTCTTCGCTTCTAATAATTTTGAGTTTACTAAAACTGGGTCTTTTGAGTAAAAGTTCACATCAAAATCCCATATTGCACTTATACTTTCATTGTCAAAGTGAGACCCATCAAAAGAATTATTGTTCCAAAAAGTAAAAAAACTTTCCGGATACTCTTCATCTTTCGATAGTGACCCTTGTAAAAACACAGGATACCCAAACTCTGACAATGTTTCTATTAATAATTCTTTAACTGCCATTGAAATTTTGCCCTCCTATTAAGGGATTAATCAAACTTTCGAATTTCATCATAATAAATTCTTTGTTGCAGTGAGATTACTTCATTTTGAGTTCTTTTCGAATAAAACGCATCATACATCTGTTGGTTTTTCATATACCTTGGCGTTCCATAAATCATAAAGATCGATGGAAGTCCACCATGTGAAATATCAAATCCAACAGAAACTGACCCTTCAGTCCCAGTCCAATTAATTTCTGCATTTCGTTTTAAACTCCTTTGAGTATTTCCACTTGAATATTTACCACCTGCTGGTAAATTCGGTTTCGAAACAGAAGAAGCTGCTTTTTCAGTTATGATTCTATGTGATTCTATTAAAGCTCTCTCTGCAACCGGCTTTATATCAACTCCTAATTTGCTAAGTCTGGATGTAAGCTGATTAAATCCATCGAATTCTAGTTTTACTTTAGGCATTACCGGCAACTCTTTTCACTTTAAATTTTAAAAATTGGTTTCTCATATTAACATTTTCAGGTTCGCCCATTATATCGTAAATTTTTCCAGTTTGTGGAACCAAAATTCTACAATCACTCTTTATATCTTCTCTATAAAAGCAAACTACATTGGCAGTATCTTCGATCGAATAAACCCCGTTTACATTTCTTTCTGTTCCACCATACGTTTTAAATGATCCAAAAAAGAGTAAGCCGTCATCTATATTTGGAAATATCTTTTTCTCAACCCCTAATGTGTTTGTATATGTTGGTATTAACAACATCAATGGGATGGTATTATCTAATTGTGGTCTATAATTCGGCATAAATTAACCTCTTTTCATGTGGTGGTATTTTCTCTTAAAGCTAATTGAGCTGCTCTTTGAATAAAATAAGGTGATAAATTAGCTTCACCGCTTCCATAGTTCCAAAGATCAGCTACACCCCTTGCTATGAGTCCATAAACATCCTCTGAATTTGCAACAGTAGTACTTATTCCACCGTCGATTAAGTATTGTTGGACTTCTTCTATATACGTTTGTATTGTGTCGTCTTGATACGTCCCGGTTATTCCGAGGCTATTTTTCACATTTTGCAAAATAGCAGCAGTTGTTTCCTCCGCCATCATTTATCACCCTCTTTTTTATTCTGATTTTGTATATGTTGCGCTTGCAACAGAACTATTTGCGGCAGCAGGTTTTATTCCGATTGCTTTTATTGTTGTTGTTTTTGTTAATGTGATAGTTCCCGTATATTCAGTGCTTTCAGCCGTTGGTGTCGATCCATCATCTGTATAATAAATCGTTGCATCTTCTGTTGCACAAGTTATTGTAACTTCTTTACTTTCGGTAAACGTTCCACTCTCTGTTAGTACAGGCGTCGATACAGTTTCTCTCGCACTTGCACTTAAAACTCCAGCTGTACTTACTTCGATATCGTAAATAACCCCATTTGAATCTTTTATTCCTATTTTTGTTGGAATTTCTGTTACTATTGTATCTACAATTTCACCTAAAGCTTCACCTAAAGTTACGGCGATTGAATCTTGACCTGTAAGGTTTTTCGAATATTCTTTTAAACTATCTAATTTTCTCAATTAATTCACCCTCCTTTATCTATTTCTTTTTCGATACTAATTTTCTGATATCTTTTAAAAGTTCTTCTGCTCTTTTTTTCGAAACTTCAATTATATCTCCAACTTTATATATTTCTCCAGTTATTTTATCTGTAAATCCTTTTTCTATTTCTAATAATACAGGATTACATCCTTCTTTATCTGCTTTTTTAACTGGCTCTTCTTTAATAACAGGCTCTTTTTCTATTTCTTGACTTATTTTACTTCTTCTAGCCATATAAAAATAAGCTCCTTTCATAAATTGAAAAGGGGAATTTTCCCCCTTTTATTAACCTACTACGCTTTTTTGAAGTAAATAAATGTAATTGCCCTTTAGGACTTTACCATCATTTACAACAATTGCTTTTTTAACCCATTGATTTGTTTCTTGATCGAAATAATCCATTACGGTAAATTCTAAGTTGGAATTTATTGCATAAGCTTCGCTTGGAACCCAATACATACCAAAATATTGACCATTAGTTGCGTCATTGAAGTTCTTAAATACATCATCTTCTACGAATACTACTTCTTTTCCTTTAAATGTTGCGGTCTCAGCTCCATCAATTGGATTAAATGTCTCGTTGTAAACTGGTCTATTGTTATCATCACACAAAGTCTTAATATTTGCTTCATATGTATTTGCAGTCATTACAAATTCAGGTTTTGCACTTCTCATTGAAAGTGGTATTTTAGAAAATAGCTTTGTCTGCCAGGATTTCCAATCTGCCATTTCATTCGACGTGAATGTAATAGTGTTAGCTGCAGGAATTCTTGAATTAGCAGCTGCTGCTTCAGTTAAAATACCGATCATTTGGTTATTACCATCTGTTCCATTTAGAATTTCAGCATCCATTGCTTTTACATAAGCTTCTGCACAAACCTCGGCAAACTCTTTTTCAAATACATCGACAGATAATATCGTCTCAAGTAATGTTCTAGCGAGTCTAATTTCACCGATTTTATATGAAAATTCTATTGAACCTGTGATTCCACCTGCATTTTGTCTATCGGAAATTGATCCTCCATCTGTTATACGATGGAAAGTTGCACTAAATGATCCGATTGGGAATTTAACTCCACCTTTGATATTTAAATGTCTAACTCTTTGGTAGAGCTGGCCATATCGTTTACTTGTAGCTTTAATAATTTCCTGCATAACTGTCGTTGGAATTAAAACTCCTAAGTTTGCTGCTGTTCCTGTTGCATTGCCGCGGGACTCAAATTCAAGAACATTTTTATTGAGCTCACCTTTTTGAATGTAATTCATAAATGCTTTACGATATTCAAGTGAAGATCTTGTGTCTTCGACTGATCTTTTAGAAACTGCACTTTTAAATGATCCTACTACGTTTAATGTTTCATTTGGATTGAAGTTTGAACGGTTTTCTTCATTTTCTTTTTCTGCTGGGTTCTCTTCTTTTGGTGGTTGTTTTTCTTGATCTTGATTTGCTATATCTGATAATTCATCTGCGATATCATTAAGTTCATTTGAAATATCAATTAAATCCTCATTTATCGCCCTTACTTCATTTACATCCTCTGATTCTTGTGATCTTTTTAATAATTTCTCTTTTTTCTCTTCAAGTCTTATTTTCTTTCTTTCTAATATTTCTTTTCTAGCCATTTTAAAATCCTCCTAAAATAATGTTTTTAATTTTTAATAATTCTAAAGTCTTTTGCTCTTTTAAATCAGTCTCCACTGATGTTTTAGCAGTGTCCACTGCTATTCTTGCGTTCTCCAACGCGCTTTTATCTCTAGCTGTTATAGAAGTAGTATCGTATGCTGGAAAAGTCACAGCTGATATTTCTACAACAGTTGAAATTGATTTAATGTGACGAGTTGGCATTTCACTTTCTAGATCTTCCCAATCGTCTTTATCTATTCCAAACATAAAAGACATCTTATCGATATCTCCACGTTTTATAGCTGAATAATAATCCATTGCTCTTGGACTATTTTTTATATCCAGTTTAGCTCTAAAACAAAGCCCATTTTCATCTACAAATAATTTCATTGTACTGTTTTTATTGTTTCTTCTACTTCGTGCGTAAACAAAAGACGTATCATGATTTAAACAAAGCCTTACATCCGTTAAATCCGTCTTATCTAATGCCCCTCTTTCTATGATTTCATCAAAAAGGCCTCCGATATTAGTTCTATTATCAAATACTATCGGTCGTCCTTCGACTATTCCCATTTCCTCTTCTTCTCTTGTTTCTAAATTAACATTATAGTTTCTTTTTAACATTTCCATAAAAAATTACCTCCTTCTAAACGTTTGTATTTTCATCTATTGAATTTTTAGGTCGATTATCAGTATTATTTAACGCGTTCGTTTTATTTGAGCTTTCTGCAAGTTCTCCAACCAGTTCTGGAAGCGGATACATGCCAAATGCTGTTCTGACTTCATTTTTGTAACATGACGCACTGTCAACAAGTAAATTAAATAGCTCTATTTTTTGACTCGTATCCATGAAAATTAATTCATGCGGATAAAACTTTATTTCGTTGCCAAAACTTCGCTCTCTAGCAGTAAACAAGACTTTCGTAAACGCTTGAGATATTGAGATGATTAACGGTTCTAGAGTTTTCTGATAGAAAGACATATACTGTTCTCTTGAAAAGTCACCCGTTAATATAGGTAAACTAACACCAAACGATCTTAATATCTTTTCATCAATAAACTTCAGCGTTGTGCTGTCAACTAATTGAATTTCATTTTTCATCGGGATAAATTCACCTTTAATATCCATTGGCAAGAAACCCGATTCATTTTTCTTTAGATGTTCTTCGAGTTTTTTTATTGCTTCATCCATTTTACCGTCATCCAAAAGTGTATTGTATTTAACTACTCCGTTGATTGAGAATGAACTCTTTAACGCCTTCGCAACACCTTCTAATAGAGTGTGATTTAATTCAAGTGTCTTTAAAAGTGCTGCGTTATCCGGCTGACCAAATTGATCTCCACCCATAAACTCATTCACTGAATATCGATACTTTAAATGAATGACGTCATTGTATCTTAACGTTGTCTCGTAATTATTCGCAAATTGAAATTTAACAAATGTTTCGCCTGATGAATCTTGTAAAAATGTCACATTCACCGGCTGAATCGGATAAAGTCCCGTATAAACTCTACTCTTACTCCCAACAGCATTAGTTACAACGTCATAAGTTGGAATTATAAAGGCGTTGTAGTTTAAAAATAGCTGCCAAAATACTTTTTCAATTAAATCACTGGTTGTCATCCTTTCATTTGGATTTTTCAATATCCTGTTTAAGTTATCGTCTACCGGTATGTAATCCCTTGACGTGTCAGATACCCTAATATGGACGGGCGTTAATTTCTTTAATTCAAATACAATGCAACTTATCGCTTGTTGTACAACATCTGACGCATAAATTGAATTTCCAAATTGTGAAAATATAGGAGTACCATAATTTAACAAGTTTGCGTACTCTTTATTTTCTTTTTGTTTTTTGAATTTATTTATAAAATTCATTAATAATCCCATACTGTGTACTTCACCTGCTTTCTCAAATTTTTATAATTGTGAATTAATTTCCGACCTATATCGCCGGTACATTTCTTCTACCATAATCAAAGTTACAGCTCCGTCTATTCTTTTACTATTTTTTCCTTGCTCTTTAACTGGTTGTATTAAACCTACTCCGTCAACTTGACAACAGCAATTCTTTAAGTTCCATTTATCCATTTTGTTGTTTCCATAATTTATTATTCTACTTTTTAAATCAGCTTCAGTTAATTTCATTGCGTTACTTAAAGCTCTGCCTTGAAATAGCATTTCAGTTTCGAACCCATATTCATTACATCGATCAATAAAAGTTTTTGCATATCTTTGATCGTATCCAATCTTATATGGCCTTAATTCGTAGTCTTTATATAACTTAAAAAACCAATCTGCTATTTTCGAAATATCAATTTCATTGCTTTCGTGGATTGTAAGTAAGTTTTCTTTTGCCCAATTTACATATTCTGCACCTGATTCTTTATCTCCACTATTTTTTAGCTTTATTTCAGGAATCCAATAATGAGTGTAAATGTATTTTGTTTTATCATCATGCCTTTTTAAAAGGATTTTTGCACAAGATAGATCCGTTGTAGCTGATAAATCAACTGCTCCAAGAATTAATGCTCCTCTAAAATCTTCTAAATCGAAGTCTTTTGTAGGATAATCATAATCTTCTAGCATTAACCACCCTTGAGCTGAAGATTGAGCTATATTAAAGTCTTTTGTAAGTAAATGAATCCTTGTGGCTTTATCGCTTTTTGCTGCTTCAACATCTCTTTTTAATTTCGATACTTTCTTAACTCCATATCTAATTGCTGGATTCGACTTTTCCCACGAAGATTCATCTTGCCAAACTTCTTGTTCTGAGTCTTGTTCATATAGAAAAGCGATGAAATGATCATCGTCAATTTCATCGTTTATCACTTTTTTTGCATAAGATAACTTATGATCTAAATAACAGTCTCTATTAAACCCTTGCGTTGTACAGTTAAGAAATAACGGTTCCTCTTTTGCCGACATTCCTCGCCAACATGCTTCAGCTATTTCACTTTGTCCATTTTCTTCTGCAATATCGTGAGATTCATCAAGGTACGTTTTTGATATATTAAATCCATCTTTATTTTGAGTCTTGCTTGATAACCTGAAAACCGTTATATTTTTAAGTTTGTTCTTAAGTTCCACAATGTTTTGAGAAGTGATTGCTTTTTTAGGATCTAACCTTGATCTCATTCCTCCAATTTCAAGCCAAATTAATTTTGCTTGTTTATCTGAGTTACTTGCACAACATATATCCATACCTCCACTTCCTAAAAACAGATCATAATTTCCATCTGCTGCGAACATTGTGGATTTTCCATTCTTTCTTGCTATCTCAAGAATCCCTTCGGTAAATCGCCTTTTCCCACTATTAGCCATCTTAAAGCTATATACAGCTTCCCACCATGCCTTTTGCCAAGGCATTAGTTTTATTGGTTTCATGTAATACGGCTCTTTAGACTGTAAACACAAAGTTTCCATAAATTTAATCCTTTTATCGGATTCCGTTGTATCGTAAATGTATTTGGGATCTCTTTTATCTTCAATTAGACGTTTAATTTCCTTTTTAATCCAATACCCACATATGATTTTATTACTTTTAATCATATCCCAATATTCTTCTAAGTAACTCATCAACTAAACTCCTCTAATCGCTTAAGTAATTCATCTTGTGCTGAACTTTCAACTTTTCTTAATGTATTTAAAAGAATTCTAACTGCATTCATGTAACTTTGTGAGCATTCTTTGTATATTTTAGCTGCCGACGTAACTTTTTGAAGGTTGCTATTCTTTGGATTGATGCTTATAAAAGGCACTTTCTTTAAATTTATCATTTGTTCTTCTAAAAACACGATTTCATCAAGCAATTTACTAATTAATTTCCGTTCGTTATCATCGATATCTTTAAAAATTTCGTTTAGTTCTTCTCTTCTTGTTATTTTTATCACCGCCTTTGTAGTTTTCGAATATTTTCGAAAATAAAGAATAAAAACCTAAAATTTCTAATAAATTAATTCAAAAAAATGAAAAAATTAACTTTTTCATAAAATACGCCCTCCCCACAGTCCTCCAAATTAATCTTTTATGAGTGAAGTAGGGGGGATAGTTTTTTTAAAAATTTATATAAATTAAAAAATATCATTAAAATATGTTAACCATCATCAGCCAACTCTTCAATATTTATTATGTCAAACGTATATGGATACGTTAAATAGAACAAATATTCTACTTGATACTTATCATCTGCTTTTATGTTTTTCAAATAAATGTTTCCGTTCGCATCTTGATACTTTACC
>Ga0247611_10001609_pt1 | contig 39852 bp, 56 predicted proteins | sample 177DNAGHGhighgp2_FD_192422 | JGI IMG/M metagenome (GOLD analysis project Ga0247611, IMG submission 192422) | Sheep rumen microbial communities from Palmerston North, Manawatu-Wanganui, New Zealand - 1770 DNA GHGhigh gp2 | ecosystem: Host-associated > Mammals > Digestive system > Stomach > Rumen... | reverse complement strand
TATCTCTATTGTTATTTATTAAGTCAGCAACTGCAGCTTTTGACTCACTGCAATCATATGTATAATTACATATAATCTGTTTGCATCTTTCAATCTTTTCTTTATTGCTATGCTCAGGAAAGAATACATTAGGTTCTAATTTTACTTCTTCCTCAACTGGCTTTTTTGTTTCTTTATCAGTTGTTTTTTCAAGTATTATTGTTTTGATCTCTTCTTTAGGCTCTTCTTTTACTAAGCCATTCTTTGCACAATACTCTTCCCATGTATTATCCTCTTTATTAAGAAAAATCCATCTAAAAAAATGTCCAATTTTATTCATTATAAAGTTCTCCTATTTACTATTATCTTTTAACTTTATTACACTTATCCATAAACTGCTTTTCTAATGTATAATTTTCTCTTATAGAATCCGCATATTGCTTTTCTATATCTGACCACTTTTTAGAGAAACCTTCACCATAATGCTTTTTCAAAAAGTTCTGAATAATTCTTCTTCTATTTTTCTCAATAAGTTCCATATAATCAGGCTGTTGCGCTGCATTGAAACTACTATTACTTGTATTATCCACGTTGTGGATAGATTCAGAAGAGGTATTAGTAGTTGTTGTAGTTTTTGACTGTAATAAAGCGCAAAAACGGGGATCTTTTGGGGATCTTTTTATAAGATAGTCAAGTAAGTCAGTAATCTTGTACTGGCTAAGCTTTACTGAATCAGTTTGTTCAAAAGATGTAATATCTAGGCCAGTTTTATACCAACTGCTGTTTAGGCATGCACCGATTGAGCTTATAATATTATTTACTTGAGATTTTAGAAACTTTATTTGAGTATGCCTATTTGCTCTAGAAATAGCAACATATAAATGCTTGAAAAGTAAATCACTATATAAGTTTTCAAAGTCTACCCAAAGATTACACTCTGATATTGTATCTCCTTGAATTTTGTGATTATTTATTGCCATGTGTAACTGGAAATAAGTATCAAGTATTTCATCTGAAACTGTGATATAATGTTTACCATCTAGAGAAACTAAATCATAATCGCCAATATCGTTTATTCTAATTATTTTCCAAAGCTGTCCGTTTTTCCATTGTAAATCTCTAAAATGGTAAACATTAGAGTACATTGATGAGTTTCTAGCTTGCTGGGTAGATCGATAAATATATCCAACATGTTTTTCATTTGTTACTGAATTATATTTATCTTTTGTAATGTTTTTATAGCATACTCTAAGTTCATCACCATTTATATGGTCTACTGCATGTTCATATAAAAAATCTACTGGAAGTTTGCCTTCTTTTAGAGATTTTATAGCATTCATGAGAATATCGTCTTTTGCCCTGAATTGTTTTGTTAGACTAAAAGCATAATCATACATAAATATAGGCTGGCCTTTTTCTACTGGATCAAATTGTAATGGGTCGCCAAATAAGAAGAAGCAGCAATGTGGATATGCTCTAAGTAATTCATTTGTTCTTTCTTGAGTCCACATAAAGGCTTCATCAATAAAATAAAAACCATTTGTTCTTTTATGTATTTCTTGAGGCTGCCAGTTATTTGTAGCTTTTAGTCTTGAATTAGATGCTACTGTGTTTTCTTCAGAAGCTTTTTGAGTAGTTCCACAATTGAATACTCTATAACCTTCTGCTCTAAGCTTATTACACCAGTCATTCTTGATATATGACTTACCAACTCCTGGATATGTTCCAGAAATAATATAAACTCTTGATTCTAATTCTTTTGGAATTTTTTTATAAGATGTGTTATTAGACATGATTCAGTCCACTCCTTCTGATGAAAGCTAAGTGCGGGCCCGCTCTCACCAGCAAGAAGCTTTCTGAATAAAAAATTAGTAGTAATTCCCATTTTGCAGATTTCGAACTCTACGTTTGGGACACTTTTTATATATATATTTGCAAGTATGTGCTATTATTGAAGCACATATTTGATATATATTATAATTAGTTAGCCCTCAATAAATACTTCTTAGCTTCTAATACAGGATGAGGTATACCTTGTTTCTGAAATCTTTGAGCTAACGCATTTAGTTTTACTGTCTCTCCATTATATAAGCATAATTGATTATTATATATCTTCATACTTTTACGAGCACATCTACGATTACTTTCTTTACCTTTTTCAGACTGGCGATATTTTCTCATATGTTCTTTCATATAAACTCGGTATTTCTCTTTATTACGTTCCCTGTATTCTTTCTTTTGAGCTAATATTTTATCTTTATTAGTATTATAATATTCTTTATATCTTTCAAAGCCCCATCCATTAGCCCTATTGCTATTATAACTAGGATTTAGTAGATCAATAAAGTATTGTTCTCGCTCTTTCAAATTATCTGTTTCTTCAATAATTTCAAACTCAAAATTATCTAAGCCATATTGTTGAAATGCTTGATAGATTTTCATATTAGAATATAACCATCTAGACGGACTTTTATGATTACGCCATCTTTGCTTTATATTTTTACTTGAACCAATATAAAAATCGCCAGTTATTGTATTTGTTACTTTATACACAGCACTAATCTTTTTCATGTTTTATCTCCTGCTATAATTAGTATATTAGCAGTGGATATATACTAATTATAACAGCAGCAAAAGGTTTCTAGATTTTAGAAACCCATCTGTCTAAACTTTTTCTTAGTTTTGCAATTGGTAAGTCGAAATCGCCAACATAGTCTGAATAACTACCAACAGTTTCTGAATTAGAACCTTTCCAAATGAATATAAGCATTCTTTCAGGTGGTTCATATCCAGCTTCTATATAGCCCTCTTTTACATATCCTGGAGTCGGCCTAATAGCAAATTCGAATTCAGGATATTCTTTCTGAAGTTTTTCAAGTTTTGTCATTTTCTAATCTCCTTATACTAATAATATGTAAGTTGTGCAATAAATACGTAAAAATGCTTTTGAAAAAAACGTACTAATTATAGAAAACATAATAATTGTGTTTATATAGAATATATAGGAGAATAGATAGAATGACATTTATAGCATTTATTAGTACAGCATTACTTATGCTTGCAATTGGTTGGTGGATTGGTATTTGGTGTGGAAGACAAGCCACATTAGATGAAAAGAAAGAAGAACAAAATATATCTAAATAACTAATTATATAGGAGAATGAATAATGGAAAATATTCAAAATAAAATGAAAGAATTATTTGGTAACAGTTGCTATGCTTATTGTTTAGCATATAAGTTTGCTGGTGCCAGAACAATGAAAGATTTGACATCTTATGTTTTGAAAGGCTGGTATGATGGTTATATTGACGACGATGGCTATGTTTCTAAACCAGTTCAATATATAAATAATACTTGTAAAGCAACTACTAAAGTTATAGATGTTGAAAAGCCAGAATATAAGAAACAAAGCTTAGTAGAAGATTTGAACATTGTTATGTATTCTTATAATGGTGGCACTCATTTTGTGGTTGTTGATAAAGAAGGCGATGTTGTATTTGATCCATCTGGTAATTCTAATTCAGTAAAGTATGGAGTTCCAGTGAGCTTTAGAAAGTTTATAAAAAAATAATACTAATTATATAAAGGAGATTATAATTATGGTTGTATGTTTTATTTTATTCGGTATCATTGCTGTAGTAGCTGGTTGGTTGTTTATTGAAAGACAGTTAGTTGGCTGCTTTGTTGCAATAGCTATTAGTTTGTTTATCTTAGGCCTTGGCTTTATTTTCTATGATAATAAAATAGCTGAAACTAAAATAAAAACATTAGATGCTGTTGGTATTGAATATTTATCAAAAGAAGAAGTCTATAATAAATCACAGTCTGAATTGGATAAATTATTCAAAGTTGTTACATTAGGAGATACCTACTATTATGATTTAGGAGAAAAAGAATAATGAATACTAAACTTTATAAATGTAATGCATGCGGAGCAATTCTTTGCATTCCAGCTAATGTTTGGGAAAAGTCAATTACTTGCCCAACTTGTAATAAAAGTATGATTGTATTAGATGATGATTTTGATTTATCAGAAATTGTAACAGAGGAGACTAAAGATGAGCAATAGAGTAAAAAAGATTAGAGAAACAGCAGAGAGCGACAGAAAGTTGAAAGAGTATACATTATATGGTTCACTTATTGGAAGTTGTATAGTAACTATTGGTAAATTATCAGGAAAGAATGAAAATGATATGATTTCAGATTTTGCCCGCTTTTCTAAGGATGAAGAATTGTCAAAGTCTAAAAACATCTTAGAAGTTGTTGATTATATTATCAAAGATTTCAATATGCCAGAAGAATATAAGAAGTATATTGTATTATGCTATGATGAAAAGAATAGATATACACCAATTGTTACATTAGTTGATGATGAAGGTTATGTTCAGCCACTTGATAGAGATGGTAATTATCTTGGTATTTTAGCTCAGGATGATTTTGAGATGGAGTACATTTATGCGCAGTAAAATAATTTTAGATAAAAATAAAAGCAAAAATGCTATTTGTGATAGAGAAGAATATTTCAAAAAGTATGGTGAGTATGACAGCAACGGTGAATTCCGTAAATTACAAAACGGAGCGCCAATTATTTTGAATATTGATGGTTACTACTATTATTTTGATAAACTTCCAGTCTATAGAGAAAGTGAAACTCTATATGAAGATTATAGAAGAGAATTGAAAAATCCTTCTAATATTCCAACAAGAGTTTTCTTTATTTGGAGATAATATGGGAAAGAGAAAAGCATCAAGTCAGTCTTGGAAAACAAAGTTTAGAGCTTCTTCTATTTGGAAGAAGTTTAGACATAAAATATTTGTAAAAGATAAAGGTATTGATTACATTACAGGAAAGAAATTATATGCTGGATGTAACTGCCATCATAAAGACTTACGTGAAGAAAATTACAAGAATCTTGAAGATGAAGATAGATTTATAATGCTCAACAAGAAAAGCCACGAATTTCTGCACTGGCTCTATACATATTGGACCAAAGACCACGATATTATAAACAGAATTACTAATTTATTGCAAGAGATGGAGACCTATAGCAATGATTAGTAGTAACGATTATCTAATAAATTTACAGAGGGATGCTAAAGAAAATGAGGCGTCCTTTCAAAGTAATTATGACTTATGGCAAGAATCTCAAAATAAACGTAATTGGGATGAAATGTGGATGTCTGTTTATATAACTTGTCTGAATATTTGTAAAAAGATTTATAAATCAAGAAAAGTTATAATTGAAGATGAAGAATTAGTAGCAAAAGCAACAGACTCTGCAGCCTATGTAATGAAGTTTATAAACAACAAAGGCGTACGACCAGATAAATTATCTAGTTATTGTTACCTTAGATGCCTTAGATTTATTCAAAATCCAAAAGATGTTTGGTATGACCAGAATGTAACAAATCTTCCGAAGGATAATTACAAAGATATAGATATGGAGATAGAGGACGATGATAACTAATAGAATAAAAAGATATTGTAAAGAATATTGGAAAATTGAAAATTATGAAAAAGCAATAAATGACAACTCTCAAATTTGGGAATGTCATCATAGACTGGAAATTATGCCTTTTTCTGGTAAAATAGTAGGTGCTAATTATCTTATAAAACAAAATATGTATTATAATGTAAAACCAGAAGAATTGATATTTCTGACAAAAGCAGAACACTCTAAGTTGGATAGATTTGATAGGCCTCATAATACTAGACCATTTTTAGGTAGACATCATGACCTAGAAAGCATAGAAAAAATAAGAAATAGCAATAAAGGAAAAAAACGTTCTGAGGAAACTAAAATAAATATTTCAAAAGCTAAAAAAGGAAAGCCAACTTGGAATAAAAATAAATCAAACATAAAAATCGTAGGAAGACATTGGTATACAAATGGTATAGAGGACAAAACATTCTTTGAAGAAGATGTACCTGAAGGATGGATAAAAGGCAGAAGTAAAACAAGAGGAAGAAAACAATCAGAAGAAGAAAAGCAGAAAAGAAGAGAGTCAGCTCTAAAAAGAACTGATTATCATAAATTTCATCTTACTGATGAACAAAAACAAAATCTTTCTTGGGCTAAGAAAGAATACTATGGGAGTTTGAAATAATGGCAGGAACACAACAAAACGGAGTTACTAGACAAATAAAAGGTGATATTTACAATTCTCTTAGAAATGCATTAGTAGCGCCTCAAGGAAAAAGTAAAAAATCTTGGACAGATAATTTTATTCAAGAAATGTTGAAATCAGCAAAGCAGAATCCATCTGGGCCATTAGGTCAATTATTAGCTAGACAGCTTTTACAGGATGATATTATCTCTGATTTGGATGCTCAAACCGAAAAATTATTGGCAAGAGACCAAGACTTTTTACATTATAGACTTATCAAACAATTATATGATAAACAAAGAGAAGTTGCATATGATAAGTTTATAAGTAGAAAAATTATAGCAACATCTCGTCGTGCTGGTAAAACAAACTTGGCTGCTAGATTGTTAGTAGATTATTGTATTGAGCCTGAAACACCTTGTTTATATATTCATACAAAAGCAGAAAACTGTATGACCCAGTGTTGGCCTCTTATACTAGAAGCCGCAAAAGAAATAGAATTAGGTATTGAGAAAGCTGACTCTCAAGCTATGATTATAACTTTTACAAATGGCTCATATATAAAATTATATGGTAATAAAGATAAATCATCTGCACCTCTTTTACGTGGTGGTAAATATAAGCTTATAATTATTGATGAAGCACAAGATCAGAGAAATATGGTAGAATTAGTAGAAGATGTTTGCGAGCCTATGCTTATTGACTTCAAAAATAGTTGTATGATTTTGCAAGGAACACCACCTAGAAGACCAAAAACATATTTTGAAGGTATTTGGAAAAAAGGTAAATGGAAACAATATCATTTTACTATGAATGACAATCCTTTCTTACCAGAAGATACAGAAGAATATATCAAAGCATTAGCTGAAAGAAAAAATATACCTATTGATGACCCTCTTATTTTGAGAGAGTATAGAGGAGAGTTTGTATATGATGTAAATGCACAAGTATTTAGAGATTATAAAACTTATGATAGAGAAAAAGATAATCCTAATAATGACTTGCATATCGATGAAATAGTTATTGGCAATGACTATGGCTGGGCAGCATATAATTCAATTATTGGCGTTGCTATTGATAATACTAAACATAGAGGCTATGTATATTTTGAGTCAAAGTTCAATAAAGCAGATGTTTCTAAAATTATTTCTGTAAACAAGAACGCCGTAGAAATTGGAAAAAAGATATTAGTTCAAAATGGCTCAGACCCAGGTGAAGTAAAGATATTTGGTGATACTTCAGATACTGCTATTTTGGAAGAGATGAAAAGAGTTTATGATTTACCAGCTAATCAAGCTTGGAAATATAATAAAGAAGAAGCTATTACTCAACTAGCTGAACATTGTAGAGTTGGACAAATTCTTATTCCAAAAGATGGTGTTCTAGAAGATGAATTCAAACAGATTCTTTATGAACGTGATGAAGAAGATAATATAACGCCAGAAATTGATGATGATAAATTCCACCCAGATGCTATGTTCGCATTATTATATGCTTCAAGACATTGGTGCTATAAATGGGGATTGAAGTCAGGAGCTAAAGAGGTAAATGAACCAACTACAGCAAAAGAACTTCTTGAGAAAGCTGGTGAAACGCCATTTGAGCAAAGTGGAGAAATCGGTTTATTAGATGTAGGTAACGGAGAAGGAGGCCGTCATTTTGTTCGCTAATTTGAAGAAAAGAAAAGCAGAATTAGAAAAAGAAAGAGTATTATTAGAGGAATATGTAAAAGAAGCTAAAGTCTTGAATAAAGATTTGAAAGCATTGAAAAAGACTATAGAAGCATATCATAAACAGGGCGCTCTTTTATTATTGGAAGACCTAGATGAAGACTTGATAAAGAAACTTCAGTCATTTACAGAAGACAATGTTATTATTATTTTCTGTAAAGATGGAACTCGAATGGAAATCAAGTCTAATGAAACAAGCTATAAAAAGAATACAGGAGCTATAAAATAATGGTTTATGGTATAGGTGGTTGTAGAGGTAACAAAGAAGAAGTATATCAAGCAGCCTGGGATGCAGGAATCCGAATCTTTGACAGTGGATATGGATATTCTGGTCCTTTAGTAAATGATAGATTTCTCGGCGACTTTCTAAAAGATAAAAAAGACTACAAGATTATAAACAAGCTTCCTCTTTTTGATAAAGTCTATCCAGTTGATATTTATACTTGCTCAGATGAAGAATTAGAGAAGTCTATTCGTTTTATATTCAATATGCAGTTAGCCGCTACTAGACAAGAGTATTTTGAGTATTATTTATATCACGCAATATTCGATATGCAGTTCAGTAAAGGCTATAGTATTAGAAAAGACTTAGACCTCTATAAAAGAATACAGCCAATATTAGAAAAGCTAAAACAAGAAGGTAAGATAAATCATATTGGTTTTTCAGCTCATTGCTCATTGACTAAACTAAAACTGTTTGTTGAAACAATGAAAAAGATGAATGCAGATTTAGATACTGCTATGATTAGTTATAATCCTTTGAACAAAGACGGTATAGAAAGAGCAACTAATGGAGTATGGGCAGCACCTGGACATAAAGGATTGGAATATCTAAAAGGCTTTACTATTATCGATATGAGGCCAACTGAAGAAGGCAAATGTAATGCAAAAGATGCATATGAACTAATTAGAAAAGAGCCACTAATTGATATAACATTAGTTGGCACATCAAACAAACAACATCTATTAGAAGATATAGGAGAAATAAAATAATGGGACAAAAGTTAGAATCTTGGAATTGTGGAAATGATTACAAAGGACCTGTAGCAAAAGGTAACAACCACATCAACTACTCGATAAATATGGCAGGTGTAGAAAGCTGCAGTCATAATTGTAAGTATTGTTCAGCTGCTTCTACGCTAGATTATACTCAAGGTATAAATAAATCAGATATTATTGGCTCATTGGAAAAGATTGATGAAAAAACATATAATGAGTTCAAAGCTGATTTCAATAAAATGATTGAAACATTAGAGCATAATGACAGATTCAAAATGGCAGTTGAAAGACAAAAGAAAGGTGAACAAGCTCAAGTACATATTGACTTATGGGGTGGAGACCCAGTTACTTGTCATTTAGCTACAGTTGAAACAGTAGACTTTTTGGAAGATTTCTTTGTCAACAGATATGGAATGAAGCTAATGATAAATACATCAACAGGTGGTTATCCTTTAGCAAGAAATGAAGTATGCGACTTTATCCGAGAGCATAATATGACCTGCCAATTATCACACGATGGTATTGGTCAATGGATTAGAACAGGTGATATTGACCCAATTTATGATGAACCTTTTGCCTCTAACATTGCTGATATGTTTAGAAGCGGTCATTTGAATATGATAAATGATTGTCTCAACTTTTACAACTATGATGTATTTGCCAACAAAAAGTATTGGGATGACTACTTCAAATCAATCAAAATGCCAAAAGATAAGTTTGCCCAACTGTTTATCAAACTCAATAGAGTATATGATGGCATATATGACTTAGGTGCTAAAAACACTAGAGGTCAGTTCGGTTCAAACTTCTACAAAGAATTGGAAGGAAAGCCTTTAGGAAATGTTGCTCATCACAACTGGAAAAACGCAAACACAGGCAACCTTGAACTTGACCATTTATTAGCACACGAATTAGACAACTATATGAATGACTGGCTGCGTTTAGCTCTTATCATAAAAGACCCTAACATAAAGAATGAACTTATGTGGAAACCTTATTATGGTTATATAGCTGAACAAGTAGAAAGATGGAAGGTGTTGAAGTCTAAATCAGATGGTAACGGTATTTGCAGAAGATTTCAATTAGCTAGACACAACTTAGGTGATTCTAAATATTATCCAAAGAAAGATGACTTAGGCAACTATCAGACATTTGTTATTGATACTATCGGCGGTTATTGTGAATGTAACCTTATTGATAGTGAACACGATGTAAAGAATCCAGGTGGATGGATTGAGCCTGATACTTGTAAAATATGCAAATACTATATGCAGTCAGAATGTACTGGTTGTGGTTCAGAAGAAGTAAATCCTAATTGTGAGTTTAGATATAGATGGGTTCAGTTGCTGCAGAATGTAAAAGTTTTAGACCAGCTGTTGGAAAGCTATAGAAAGTTGGGTGCTACTGTTTCAAAAGATAAGATAGATAATGCTTATAATGAAGGTGTAAAGTTTGAAAGACATCGTATTCAGTCTGAACTGATAATGGGATTGACTGGCTTTGCATATGAACCATTATCTAATAAATAATATAAAGAAATAGTAAATTATACTATAAAAAAAATTATAATAATAACAATAGTATAAAACTTCAAGGAGAATAAGAAAATGGGTGCTGGAAGTCAGATTGTATTGCACGAGAGAGATAATGGAACTCAAAATAGAAAAGATGAAACTCGTAACTTAGGCTTACAGTCCATTGTACATAGAGAAGATGAAGAAGTAGGTCAAATTATTAGTGATGCAAACCAGCAGCAGGTAGTTGCTAAAAACGTAATAAATACAGCTAATAAATTGGCCACTATCTCTAGAAACTTACAATGGATTGCTGATTCGATAACTCAAGTATTACAAACAATTTATATGAGAAGAAATAAATGGGTCGGTATGAATACAATTGTAAGCCAAGCGTCTCAGATAGTAGAGGAGAATAAGTAATGATATATGCAAGACAAATGAATAAGTCTAATCTTGATAGAAGTTCTCGCTCTGTGATAGACTCTTATAAAGAAAAGTTCCGTTTATCAAATCAAAATCTAGAAGCTCTAAGACAATTCTTATTGAATGCGCAATCAACTGCAGAAGAATTGAAAACTATTATGGACCAACAAGTCATCGATATGCACGAACAAGTAGAAGATGCAACTGAAGAAGCTCATAATTTCTGTCAAACAGGCGATGCTACTATTGAAACATTACAGGAAATAGATGATGCATTGAATAACGTAGAAAATGACCTTAGTGATGTTGCAGATGATATTCAAGACCAGTTGGATTGTTTGGATGCTTGTTATGGTTCTTGTCAAAATGACCAAGGAAATGCTTGTACAACAGGTTGTGAAATATCATTAGATTGTGGTGAGACTTGTACTATACAAGGTGCTTGTACAACAGGTTGTGAAATATCATTAGATTGTGGTGAGGGTTGTACTACAGTTGCTGAAGGTATTCCTTGTATTACAATGACAATTGCCTGTGAAGACGCATGTCAAGATAACTCTGAAGGTATTGCTTGTTTGGCATCTGGTAATAAATCCTGCACTGATTATGGTGAAGCTAGCTGTGTACAAGTAGGAGAGGATTACTGTATTTATTCTGGAGAAGATACTTGTGCATTCCCAGGTGAAGAATCTTGTTCATATCCAGGCGAAAAAGCTTGTTCTGGTACTGTTGAAACTTGTTGGGCTTTAGGAGAAGAAGATTGTCAATATGCAGGTGAAATAAATTGCAGTAAGGCAGGTGAGATGGGCTGTATAGAAGTAGGTGAAGCACAATGTATACATCCAGGTGAAGCAACTTGTATAATGCCAGGCGAAGATGGTTGTTTAGAAACAGGTGAAGCAAGCTGTGTACGAGTAGGAGAGGATATTCTTCCTTGCATTACATTGACAATTGCTTGTGTATCTGACTGCCAAAGTACTGGAGAAGCTCATTGTCAATATGCAGGTGAGGCTGACTGTAGAAGTGTAGGTGAAGCTGACTGTGGTACTGCTGGAGAAGACTGGACAACTTGTGACCAACCTGTATTGTTAGCTTGTGGTGAAAGATGGGGTACTTGTGGTTCAACTGGTGAATGTCCACCTGCATTTGGTGAAGCAGCTGAATGTGGTGTAGCTCAAGGATGTGGTATAGCTGAAACTTGTGGTGGTACTTGTAATACAACTTGTGCAAACTGTGAAACTGGCTGTACTGGTTCTTGTAATGCAACCTGTGCAAATGGAGAATGTAGTCCTTGTAGAGGTAGCTGTAATACTGGTTGTACTGGTTCTTGCAATGGTGCTTGTCACGACTTTTCATTATATTGCGACCCATGTTGGGGTGATTGTGTAGGCTGTACAGGTAGTTGTACTGGTAACTGTAATGAAGGTTGTACAACAGGTACTTGTAAAATATGTACAGGAACTATTTATCAGTAAAACTTGAAGTTTTATACTATTGTTTATATTATTATTATTTATTATGATATGATATTACTTTAGTATACTACTTCATATATTACTTTCATATAAAATCTAATAAAATAAAAGGAATTAGAACAGATGCGTAGAATTTTTCCAGATGAACAGAAATCACAAGAAATATTCAGTAAGGATGATAATAGAGCTACAAAAGATGACATCAATCAGCTTACAGTTAGAATTGATAATACAATACAGGCTCTTGATAACTTAGCTGAAAATCTTGCGACTTACAAAGAACAAATGGCCGAGTCTATAAATACAGACCAACTTACTACTATAAATGCTGCTATTTCAACTTTGCAGGCAACAGAAGCTACTTTAGGTAATGTAAACATTGAGAATGTAGAAGTAACAGTAAAGGCCATTATAGAAGAGTTGGAAGGCAGTTTAGCAACTTTAGATGAGTTGGTAGCAACAACAGGTAGAATTACTAATCTTATTTCAAACAATGCTACTTTATCAGAAGCTAATATCGCGACACTCAATGCAACAACAGCCCATATTAGCAATTGGGTTTTACAGAACATTTCCGCACAGTCTATCATAACAAACTCTGCTACTTTAGGTTCAGCTGTTATTGGAACTTTACGTACAGATGGCGATGCTTCTATTTTAGGTGATGGAACAATAGCCGGTGATTTACAAGTTGGTAATGATATTGAAGCAAAGAACATCACAGTTGAAGGCGCCTCTACTCAAGAATTAGCAGTTGAAAATATCTATTGGAAAGGTAAGACAACTCTTGCAGATGTTGACAAAGTTGTTTTAGGTGTTCCTCATTTTGAGAACGGTCAATACTTTATTCAGTTGAGAAATACAACTGGTCCAGTAGCAACTATTGAGATTTTCAACTCTGTAGACAACTATTTTGTAAGATGGTCTCAGCCTTCATTTGGTGTTATTACAAACATTTACAAAGATGGAACTGATGAAAATGCTGTTTTATACATAGAGATTGAAAACCCAACAGAAGATGCTTTAGACTTATATTATGCATCAGCTTGTAAAACAGAAAATGTTCCAGCTCCAGCCTCTTATACAGAATTACCAGTTGAGCCATTAGTTGTTTATCCAGTTACATATAAAGATGGTAGTAAGTTCTTCAAAAACGTAGACTTAGCTCAACAAGGTTCTACAGTTGGTACATTGAGACAGTTGACTTCCGATGACATTACAGCCGCATCTGATAATGTTTCTTATGACACAACAGAAGATGTAACAATTACAGTTTATAAACCAGACCAGTCATTGAATACAGATGATGAAGTAACATTCGATGCTGTAAACGCTCAGTTCTTGGGTGTAAGAGATTTCTCTACAAGAAACTTTATTGCTACTGAATTACAGACTCTAAACACAATTGATTTGACAGAGCTTGATGATGGTGCTCTTGTTGTAGTTAGAATTGGTAGTACAGCTGAAACAAACCAGCCATCTGCAGCTTATATCAAACAGACAGTAAATGGAACTCCAGTTTTATTTGACTTGGCTAAATGTGAAAATATGCCAACAAACATTAGAACAAATAAGCCTTTAGTTTGGAACCCAGTTACTAAATCCATTGTAGAAGCAACTGATGTAAAAGTTGATGGCGACTTAGAAGTAACAGGCGATACTTATATTTCAGGTGATTTGACAGTAGCTGGTACAGTTCATTCTATCGACCAAGAAGTTGTAGTTTCAGTTGGTGATATGATAACTTTGAGAGCTAACAACAACTTAGCTTTAGCAACTGGACAGGTTTCAGGTCTTATTATAAATAAATACAATGGCGTAAGTGACCTCACAATTGCAACTGACAGTGATGGAACATTGAGAGTAGGAACAGCTGCTGGTACTGATACTTCTTATACTAAAGTTGCACTCAACCATACTGATAATAAATACTATACATATGATGACACAGTAACACCAACTACTTATACATTACTCAATCCTCAGCCAAGTGGAACAATGACATCTTGGACAGGTAAAACAGAAGTAAGTGGTTATACTCAATATGCAACTGCAGTATTTACAGTAATTGATTTGACTACATTAGTACCACTTTTAGGTAGAGATGAAGATACCAACCTTTCACAAGATGGTATTTTATTCTATGACAAAGCAAACTGGATTGCTAAAACAACAGCTGCTCCAACTCAAAACAATACAGCATTGATTGCTAAGGTAAACGCAACTACAGGTAAAGTTACTTATGATTGGGGTCAAGCAGGTGGTGGTTCTGTTAGTAGATTTGCTACTAAAGCCGAAGCTGACGCTGCATTAGCTATTCCAGAAGGACAAGATGGCTATCTTCCAGATAATGGACTTGTAATAGTTGATGAAGAAAACGGTCATATTTATGCGGATGATGATATGTATACAACATTTACTATTACTAAACCAACTAATTCTGGAAATTATGTAACTGATGCATATTTAGATGATAATGGTGAAATGAAACACGTTGCAGCTTATATTTACAGTAGTGTTACAAATTGGGTAACATTCTATGATGACGACTTCAATGCATTAGCTACTGCGACAACTTGGGAAAACAAGCCAGACCTTTATGTATTGAGATATTGGAAAAACAAAACAAATATTGGTGCCGCAGTTCAGTTCGTAGGTACTTCAAATAGTAACAACTGTTATTTCAATATAAAAGATAGATTTGTATATATGTCATATAATAGTGGTTCTAGCTATAAGAAAGTCAAATACTTTGCAGGCGCAAGCGGTGGTTTCGCAGATGTTACATTTGTCGACAACTCTTATAGAAGTATAACTTATGCAAATATTGGAACAACAGTATTATTTGATGTTAGAGGAGAATAAAGAATGAGTAAACAGTATATAGTAAACAGACATACAACACCTTCAACACCTGCCTTAGATGAAGTACCTAATGAGAAGATTCGGGTATTTGCAAATGAGACTGCTATTGATGCTGCATTGTCTAGTTTAGATGAAAATGAAATTGTAGCAACAGAAGATGGTGCTGAGTCATCAACTAGAATTGGTAATCCTTTGGGAACTATTTTAGCACTACATTCAAATGCAGTTCCTTACGGATATTTACCTTGTAATGGCGTTGCTTTTGATGAAAATCAATACCCAGCTTTATATGCTTTGTTAGGTGATAACCATACACCAGTAAGAGGACATACTTTAGATTGGAATAACGCAGAAAGTATTACAATTTCAACTTCCAATTACGTTGTGCAGAAAAATGGTTGGTTAGTTGGATATTATCAAGGTGGTGGACAAGAAAAAATAACAGTAAATGGTGTTATTGTTTCTGCAAGCTGGGTATCTGGTTCAGGAGACAATCCTAGAGAAGGTATACAAATACCTGTAGTAAAAGGTGATATTATAAAGTCTGATACTACTATAAACGACCAAAATCTAAGTCTTGTTCCATATAAATACTATAAAGTCATCAAAGCTACAAGCGGACTAGAAGAAACACAGCAAGACTATGTATTACAGTCATTATTAGAAGCTGACAACTACTCTACAGATGAAGTTGCAACAGGTAAGAAGTGGATAGATGGGAAGATGATTTATAGAAAAGTATTTTATTCTGCGACAAACTGGGCTAGTGGTGCTACAATTGGAACAATATCAAATCCTGATATGGTAATAGAAGTAAAAGATATTTGCCGTACTGGTAATGTATATATGCAGAATTACGGAGCAGATGCAGCAGGTACAACACAACGAGCTGAAGTAAATATAATTACAGGTGATGTTACTGTGTATAGAGCTTTGGGTTTTGCAAACAGTTATCCTAGTACAGTTATTGTAGAATACACTAAAAACTAAAAGAAGGAGATAATAGAGAATGTTATACAGAATAAAGACAATAGGTGGAACAAAGAAAAAGGTACCTTTAGCAGGTAGTACACCAGCAGGACTTCCAGTTGGTTCCATTCTTTCAACTTATAAAAAGATTCAGCCATACAATTATCTCTATTGTGATGGTTCTACTTTTGATGAAACACAATACCCAGAATTGTATTTATATTTAGGTACAAACGTATTGCCAGATTATAGAGAGTGTGTACAAGTTGGTGCTGAAAAGAATACAACTGATATATTTGACTCTACTGAAACAGACCCTTCTACAGGACTTCCAGGAACTCAGTCTCACGATGTATTTGCTCAAGGTGAGTTCAAAGATGACCAAATTCAGGGTCACTTCCACTTTCCTGTCGGTCTGAAAGGTAACGTATATGGAGGAATGGTTCCTGTTTCTGTTGCAACAACAGGTACTGTAGGTGTTCAGATGACTTCTGATGGTGGTTCTACAAGTTCTATATATGCAAAGAACGTAGTTTCAGATGATATGAATGGAACTCCACGTACAGGAACAACAACTCGTACTAAAGAAAAAGCAGTTTATTATTACATCAAAGCAGTTGATGGTGTAGATATTGCGGATGAAGATACCTTCCTCAATACAGTTGTAAACACAATACAGGATGCTCAGTCTTATTCTACAACAGAAGAGAAAACAGGCGGAAAGTGGATTGATGGAAAAGATATTTATAGAAAAGTCAAAGTAGTAAATGCAACATATCCCAATAGTATTGATTTTGGTTTATCTAGTGGAGATGAAATTATAGACTATAAAATAAAAGCAAGTTGGGGAGATTCTATGGCAATTTCTGTTATTGGTGAATCATCCGATTTTGGCTCTAGTCGTATGCCAATGTATGTTATTGCGTCAGACAAAAAAACCCTCATTCAAACGACTTCTTCTGGTAACGTATATATTTATTGGGTAGTTGTTGAATACACTAAAAACGAATAGGAGATAGAATAAAAAATGGATAAGCAGGTCTTTTTATATTTACTTATTGAAGCAATAGTTTTTCTCATTCCAGTAGCAACTCTTTTTATAAAAATCGGAGGATATAAAAAGACATTGGAGGATGTTGTGGAAAAGACAAAAGGACTACCTGAATGGCGAGCTGCTACAGACACTAAACTAACTCAGCTTGAATTGCAGACAATTGCTCAGCAAAATACTTTGGAAAGCATCAATAGGTCAATAATTGCAATTTCTACTAAGATGGATTTACTTTTGGAAGATAAAATAAAGGTAGGAAAGTAAAATGATAAGTATTAGAGAAATAGCAGATGACAAAACAACTATAAGTTCAACAAGATGGGCTTTTTCTCTAGTTGTTTATGTAGATGTAATAGTTGTCTTATTTACAGTATTAGCTGGTGTAGTAGGACATTTTATTGGCAAACCTTTAGATGGCAATTTCTATAGTTCAGTTGCTATGTTGTTAGGTGTAATAACTGGAATTATAGGAACAAATAAAGCATTACAAGGGTTTGAAACAAAAGCAAATGATAAAGGAGAATAAAAGATGAACAAAAACATTTTCGACACAAACTTGCAGATTACAAATGCAAAAGTTGTAGCAGGAACTATCACTGAACTTGAAATCAACAAGGAAGATATTCCACTTGATAAAGGTATTACACTATATGGCTGGTCTAATGATGACGGTGCTGACACTCTTTATGCTTACTCATTTACACCAAATCCAAAAGTAGGTGACGTAATGGTAATGAATGATGCAGCTACAGGTTCATTAGATGATGACCCAGTTTCAGCTGTTACTTCTACTACAGTTACTGCTTTCTCAACTGAGTTTGAAAGAGATGATACAAAGGATATAGTTATAAGATAATGGCAGTTATAGTTATTTCAGTTTTAGTAGCAGGTGCTTGCATTGGATTGAGTGCCTGGTACTGGTATGATAAGGATGAAAAGGATGTATGCGACTAAAGATGGCAGGTTTTATCAAAAAAGTTATAAGCACATTGTTGTTATTGTCATTCTTGCAGTTTTCCTGTTTTTCAGCGGAGCCATATCAGTCTTCAGTACAGTTCAATATAACCAAACTAGAAGACAACTTGATACAGCTAGAGAACAACTCGCTACTGCAACAGAAACAAATAGAAGACTTACAGTTCAGCTTGGACAGTGCCAATTTATTGTCAATGAGCTTGCAGAATCAACTAACCGAAACATCACAAACGTTAGAGAATGCATCGAACTCCTTGAAGAAATCCGAACGCAAGTTGGAAGTCTTGAAATGGTCTTTGATAATAGGAGTACCGACGAGCTTTATAGCTGGTATGATGATAGGGTTGGCTTGCCAGAGGAGATGAGATAATGATACCTTCAGTAATAACTCAAGATAACTTACAAAGTTATAACAGAGCAGTAAATGCAATAAACCAAAATCAAAGAAACAACATTAGAAAACTAAACATTGCATTAGACCAGGCCAATGCAGCTAATAGTAGTATTGCAGCAGCTTATACTAACCTTTCTAATGTTATAAAAGAGTTGAAAGGTAAAGTATTTATAAACCAGGCTTTATGCGACAACTTTGATATTTGTGTTATATATGGCTGTGGAAACAGTCAGTCAGCAGACTATGGTCACGGAGTAGGATTGACAAGCCCAATAAAGTTTAGAATGGATATTTTAGCATAGTTTGAAGTTTTATACTATTGTTTATATTCATATTTGAAGTTTTATACTATTGTTATTATTTATGTATTCATATTTACTTTATTATTATTTACTTACTAAATAATGATAATGAATAAAATCTAATAAAATAAAAGGAGAATAGCAAAAGATGACTATTGAAGAATTAGAACCTATTGTAATGGAGCTCAAAGATAAAATCGATACAATTCTCAACACTGTTGATGAATCAGAAAAGAAGTTCCAACACGATAAAGGATTAGCAGAATTCACTGAAAGAAATGGTGAAGCTCTTGGAAAGTATGCAGATAAGTTGAAGAAACTCAACGGAGATGACTTTGATATTATGTCAGCAGCATATGACGAATACAACAACGACTTCTCTGATATTGAGGAAGCAACTTATGTAGCACAGTTGGTTTCAGAAATTGACAACAAAATCAATAAGCTCAAGGAAGCTTTAGGTGAGGATGACATTGAAGTTCATTCAAATGCTGAAGGTGAAACTGAAGTAAACTCTCACGATACTGAAGTTGAGTCTAAATCTGAAGAAAACAAAGAAGCTGCTGAAAATGCTTCTGAAGAGGATGAAAACAAAGAGGAAGAAGAGTCTGAAGAAAAATCAGATGAAGAAGAAAAATCTGAAGATGACGAAGACGAAGCTGAAAAAGAGTTTATCGCTGACCTTGAGTCTGAATATGATAAATATCATAAATAATATAGGAGAATAAACAATGGACAAAAAAACTTATAATATCGTCGCTGCTTGTGTAACAGGTGTTATTGGTATTGTAGCAGCAGTTATTGCTAAAATCAACCCACCAATGGAAGCAGCTATTCAGGCATCTCTTCCAGTCCTTGAAGGTGCCATTTTGACAATTTGCGGTAACTTCGTAGTAAATGCAGTTATCAAAGCAAATAAGAAAGAGGACTAATTATTTTAGGAGAATTGGAAAATGACAAGAGAGGAAGCAACTAAACAAGCATTATCATTAGGTCTTAGTGGCCAAGCCCTTCAGCAAAAGATAGAAGAGTTGATGGGTAATACTGCTTCTGACTTTAGTGGTGGTACAGCTTCTGAAGCAAAGTCTCCTTTACAGAAACAGGCAGAACAAATGGGAGCAGTTCAAGCTCAGGTAACTCAACCTGCAAAGAATTATAAACCAGATGTAAAGACTGATGAAAAGCCTTCAATGTCTAAGTTTGGAGAGTTTGGACAGAAGTTAGAAGATTCTTTCAATCAGGAAGATTTGACAGCTTCAGGTGATGAACTTGAAAAACAAATTACAGGTCAATCTACTGCTGCACAAAATCAGGCAATAAAACCAGGTGAAAAAGCCGAAAGACGCTTATCTGAAGAAGGTAAACTTCCAGAAGAAACAAAACAAGCTATTACAGAAGATTTAGGTGAAGCTGGTGGAAATGCTTCTTCTGCTGGTGAAACTACTTCTAGTGACTCAGACAAAGATAAGAACTCAAAGAAAGAATATAATAAATCAATGATGTCTATTTGGGACGCTTATCATAACGGTCTTATTGACAAAGAAACAGCTGGTTACTTTACAGTTGATGCTCTTGCTACTTTAGCTAAAAACTTAGGTAGAGGTATTGGAAATGTTGGAGCTCAGTTCTCAGGCGGAACTATTGACCAAGGTCACGATACATCTATGTGGGAACAGAGAAAAGATAAGATATTCAATACTGAACTTCAGAAGGAAAGTGAAGAAATCAAAACATTTGATAATCTTCTCAAAGGTTACCAGACTAACAGAGCTGCTACTGTCAATGATATGCTCAATGACTTTAGAACTAAAGCAAATGATAAAAACTTATCTGAAACAGAACGCAAGTTTTATCAAATACTTTCTGTTCAGTTGGCTGGTGCTGGTTTGGATGGAAATACACAAATTGCTTCTATTGGTGCTGGTGTATGGGATGACATCAAATCTAAGTTTGGTGAATGGTTTGGTAAAGAAGGAAAATAAGTATGCGTGTAGGTTGTCTAACAAAACCATTACCATTTGAGTTACAGAAAGTTGATAAAGGCATCTACAACCTTTCTGTCCCAGGCTCACTTGATTTGAAAGGAATAAAGGAAGTATTACGCAATCCACCAGAAGATTGCTACTTCCTTACTATTTATGATAGTGAATGCAAAGACAGATGGCATAATATGATAGAGCACGTAGCTAAAGAATTTCCTGACTTGAAGTATTTCAGAGTTGAACAAGATGGTAATGCTGTTTATATAGTTGATTTCAAAAATATATGGAAGGAAGAGTAAAATGGGTGCAGATTTTGGATGTGGTTCAGTACACGGAGTAATGTCATATCAAATTGCTGAAGATGAAAGAAAGCAAAGAGAAGAAGATGAAAGAAAAGCTAAAGAAATGGCTTTAGCTAATTATACTCAAGCTCAAAGAGATAGAAATGTAACAACAGCTTTAGCAGATAGAGAAACTCAAAATGCTGCTTATCAGGCTGCAAGAAATCAAGGACTTACTGGCGCTGAAGCTCAAGCAGTAAAAGGTCAAGCAGAAGCTGCTACTCAAGGTAATGCAACTAATATTGGTGCAGCTTTGAGAAGTACAGGTCAGTCTACTCAAAATGACTACTTACAGAAAATGGGTTATGCTAGAGGTATGGAAATGCAGGCCAATAACTTACAAAATGCATCCTTCCTAAATACTCTTGGAGGTATATTCGGAGGTGCAGGTTCTGGTGCAGCAGTTGGAGCTTCTATAGGTGGTGGAGGCAATAAAAAATAATGGAAGAAACTGTTGTAACAAATAACAAATCATTCGCAGATGCTCAAGTAGGAACAGGTAACAACAGCACAGCAACTTCAGTAGTTGGTTCAAGTGCTGCTACACCTGGTTCTTTTCTTTTAGAAAAACAATCATATGAAAATAAGGTTCCTGGGTATTCTGTTTTATAAAATCTAATAAAATAAAAGGAATAGAATACATATGGAAAAACAGGACATTATATACAATATCCAAAAGTTGGAATCATTCTACGGAAATTTCAAATCAAAATGCCTTAGAAACTACAGGCTTTATACATATTCCTCAACAGTAACATTGGACTTATCAGACTCAGAAATTGTAGGGTTTTACCAGAGAGGTACCTTTGACATCGAGGACGATACGACTTCATCAATACAGGAAAATGTTATTGCATCTTGTATTGAAACTCTTTGTTCTAAAATAGCTTCACAGAAAGTTAGACCTTTTTTCAATACTGTAAATGGTACTTTCAAAGAAATGCAAGTTGCTAGACAGGCACAGATTTTCTTTGACCAGTTGTATGAAGAAAATAACGTAAACAAAGTAGTAACAAATGCATTCAAAACTGCTTGTATATTTGATAAAGGTATTGTAAAGATTTCAGATGATGGAATATCAAATCGTTTACCTTGGAATGTTTATGTAGACCCAAGAGAAGCATCTTATGGCCAGATTACTTGTGTAGCCGAAAAACTTCCTAAAACACCAGGAAGGTTACTTGAACTCAAATATGGAATAAAAGGTGATAGAAATCTTGACTACACAGTTTATGAATACTATGATGTAATGGAACATATCAAGGCCGTTTATGTATTAGAAATGAACAAAGTAATTACACATAAATATGAGCCAAACATTATTCCTTATTTATTTATTCATTATTCAGACCCAATCAAAGGAAACACATCTCAGTCAGTAGTTGACCAGCTTTATGGTATTCAAATGCAGATTGATGAATTGCTTTCTGTTATGAAAGACTCTATTGCTATGAACCCAGGAATGACTCTTTTAGTTCCTCGTTCTTCTAATATCAAAACAAATATGTTGAGTAATAGAACTGGTCAGATTATTCAGTATGACCCAATTCCAGGACAAACTGCATCACCAGTTACTTATGCAACTAATGATATTATTTCAGCTCAATTTGTTCAGTTGTTAGATAAACTCAAGAATGATGCTTATGAAATCGTTGGTATTTCTCAATTGTCAGCTACATCTCAAAAACCAGATGGACTAAACTCAGGTGTTGCTCTTTCTACGATGGAAGATATCGAGTCAGATAGGTTTGAGACTCAATTGAACAATGTTATTCGTTTATATGTTGATATAGCTAAAGCTTGTCTTGATATATTCCCACCAGAAAGTAATATATTGCCAGATGACTTATCAAGAGCAAATATCAAATGGGCTGATATTGTAGAAGCAAGAAATAATATGAAGATTCAGTTCTCAGCTGCACAGTCATTGAGTAAAGACCCATCTGAGAAGTTGAAACAGTTGACTGCATTAGCTCAAGCAGGTGTTATTCCTCAGTCACATATCGCAACTCTTATGGAATTACCAGACTTGCAGTCAGGATACAACTTAGCAAACAATGCTTATAATGCAGTTATGACATTTATTGATGATGTTATGAAGTATGGTGTTCCAGATGTTATACCTGAATATTTACCAACAGATAAAGGACAATTACTTGAAACTGAAATAGTAAATACAATGTTATCATTGGCAGTAAAACCAGTAGATAATGCTAATGAAATAGATATATTGAAACAGCTTTTAGTAAAGTTACAAGAAGTTCAGTTGAATAGTCAGACAAATGCAGAAATGATGGCTGTGCAGCAACTTAGTTCAGAATTGACTCAAGCAATGCCACAGATTCAACAGGATGCTGCTAATGCTGTACAGAATGCTCTAAATCAGCCAGCAGAAGGAGAAATGTAAAATGTTTATAGGAGACCAGGAAATAACTAGAGCAGATATGCCATCTCAAATTGCTTGGCAAAACTCAAATCCAGACCACATTAGACAAACTATTCAGGATGTTCTAAATATGAAGTTAGGTGTCGGAATGATGATGCCTCAACAGCAGGATATGGGTATGATGCAAACAGCTCAGGAAAGTCAGAACCAATGGAATGGAGGACAGCAATAATGTACAATGCAAATACAAATAGATATACTGCAAGTGAAATTGTAGAAAGAGCTTTAGATGTAGCCGATATTCAAAATACTGACTTCCTTTCTTATAGAGAAAAGACAAAGTATTTGAATGATGCTTGGAGAAATGTTTATCAGACTATTATAAATTACAACTTAGATGTATTTACAGTAAGAGCTCAATTAGTTGGTAATGGTGGTGTTTATCCATTACCATTTGACTGTTATCAGATAAAAGCAGTAAAGAACCCAATTACAGGAAGTCTTATTCCTCGTAAAGCAGAAAGTGAATCTGTTCTAGGACCTTACTACGAGATTGTAAATAACACTTTGATACTAGGACCAAATATTGGACCAGTTGAAATTGTTTATTGGAGAAAACCTTTCTTCTTATCTTTACCTGATAAACAAATTGAAACAAATATTGAGGAAAACCGCGCTATATTGGACTCTTGCAACAACTCAATTTTATTGAAAGATACAATTGTAGGTGTAGAACAAAAGATGTATGTTCAAAATCTTTTATCAGACTCTACATTAGAATTGCCTTATGCTCCTGACCCAGAATATAACTGGTATTTAGGAAACAATTTCATATTGAAATGTAATTCCAGCACAGTGCAGGCTTATGACTTCTATGGTAATTTGTTGGATGAAATAACAAGTATTGACTATACATATATTCTTGCAAAAGCTGATAATGGTCTTTATTACTTCACTAAAGCAAATGAAGAAGATGCAAACATTGTAGACATTTACGAACTATTTGGAGACAAAATAACGGAAGTAAAAGTTGATGATACAATTGCAAATATAGTTGGAATTGACGGAGAATTCTATCCAGTAAAAGCTGAAAACGTTTTTCCTATCGGTATATTTGATGACAGGCCAGCTTATATAACTGGAAATAAAGAATTACATCTTATAAATCCAAATGGAAGTGAAATAGTTGAGAAAGTAAATGTTCCTTCTATTGGTGCTGTTCGTTTAGTAAAGTATGGTTTCTTGACTTTTGATGGAACTTTGTATAGTTGTATTCCAGACACAGAACTAAACTTCCCTAATAATATTTACTATGATTGTATAGCTTACGATTTGGCTATAAGATTCTTATGTAAACAAAATGCAGATAGTTCAGGTGTGGAAGCATTGAATACAAATGCTTGGAATCAGTTGACAAACTCTATAGATATGAGCAGCGACTTCCAGAGAGTCAAGTTAGTGAGAAGGAGATAAGTGATATGTTTGGACTAGTAATTGGTGCTGTAGCGGGTGCTGTAGTTGGTGGTGCTGTACAAGGTGTAACCGCTTTTGTAACTACTAAAGAAAAAGCAGGTGCTTATAGACAGGCTGCTCAACAAGTTAGAGAGGCTACAGAAAAATATAGTGGTAAAAATGCATATGACTCTATGGTAAATAAAGGCCAAGATTATATGGGAAAAGATATGGCTTCTATGGGTACTGAAATGGCTGCAAATGTTTATCAGCCAACAAATCCAGGTGCAGGTGCAACAGCTCAGGCAAATGCTTTGAATGCAGCAGATAGAGCAGCTAATGTAGTAAATGAAACTGGTTTGAATGCTTTACAGTCTGGTATGTCAGATGCAAATGCAGCAAATCAGGCTAAATATAATGCTGCAACTACTCAAGCACAGCAATTGATGAATCAGGCCGATATCCGATATGGGGTTGCTAATCAAGCCGTACAAGAGGGTATGAATGCTTTAGGAAGTACTGCAAATACTATAAACTCATTGCGTACAACAAAAAATGGTCGGGAGATTGACTAAAGTATTATGTATGGATATATTTATTTGATAGTAAACAATCTAAATGGTAAAACTTATGTAGGTAAGCATAAGCTATATAAAAAGGCTTGGAATAAAGACCGTTATATGGGTTCAGGTGTGCATTTGAATTATGCAAAAGCTAAATATGGTATTGAGAACTTTGAAAAGTTTTTTATAACATATACTGAATCTGAAAAAGATGCTTGTGAAAAAGAAGAATTTTGGATTGCTCATTACAAAGCATTGGGAAAAGCTGAATATAATGAAACTGCTGGTGGAGATGGAGTTGTAAATCCTAGCCCCGCAACTAGACAAAAAATGCGTTTAGCTAAAAAAGGCAAGCCAAGCCCTAATAAAGGTAAAACTTTTTCAGAAGAGCATAGAAGAAACTTAGCTGAAAGTCATAAAGGACAAACTGCTTGGAATAAGGGTAAAAAGATGGATAAAGACTTTTGTGATAATTGTAAAAATAGACCACAAAATAAGTCTTTTTCTAATATTGGTAAAAGATACAAAGGTAAACATTGGAGAGTAATAGATGGAAAACGAAAATGGATTGACTAACGATATAGATGCAAATCAGAATGGTATTCCTGACTGGTTTGAAAGTAGAGAAGATGACCAAACTTCTTTTCCAGAAGGTGATTTAGGACACGCTTATACTTCAGAAGAAAAGATTGCTGCTAAAATACCTAATTATAAAGAATACAAGTGGTACCAAAATCCAGCAGTAGAAGGACATCCTGACACTGCATACTTTTATACATTAGGTGAAAAGGTAGAAAATAAAATTGAGTCAGGTGAAATAACACCAGATGAATTACCAGAAGGTTCTGCTATTCAAAAAGAAGCTGAGCAGTTGTATGACTCTAATCCTAATAATGATGAAGTAAATAATGAGGCAATAAAAGAAATATCTCAAGAAGATTTCAATAAAATGTCTTTAGATGAAATTGAACAAGCTGATGCCGAAGCTATGAAAGGTGAAGGCGATTATCTTACAGTTGCTCAAGATTTAGGTTTTGAAGATAATGAGTTTCTAAGATATTTTGAACAGGAAGGATATAAACCAGAAGAAGTTGAAAATCTTACTGAAGAGCAAAAAGAAGAAATTAGAAATGAACCTGATAAAGAAAGCAAGTTTTCTAAATTGAAAGAGTTTTTATCTGGATTTGGTGGAAATGTAAATACTGAACTTCCAATAGAGGAAACATCAATTGAAGGCAAGGAAGATACACCAGTAACATCAGGTGTAAGAACTGCAGGTTTTTCATTCTTAGGTAATTCTGGTGGTAGTGCTAGTCCTGCTTCAATAAGGAGTACAAATGCCGACATCGATTCTAACAATGATTCTAATAGTGGTCATCCTACTAATGGAAATACACCAGAAGTAGCTGAAATGGATGGTAATATAGCTTCTACTAATGGTGCTAATAAAGTAGAGCATTTAGATGACGCAATGGATTCTCTTAGCTTCAAAGATACAGAGCACGAAGAGAATATAAAGACTAATGAACAAGCTGATTTACCTTCAGGTGAAACTTGGACAGAAAATAATGACCATTGGGAATTACCTGATATAAAAGAAATGATGACTAAACAAGGTGGCGGTACTTATTTACCTTTCAAGTTTACAGTTGAAGATGGTGAGTTGTATATATCTCAAATTGGTACTGGAAGAAAATTACCTTTTGATGATTTCTTGAAAGCTGAACCAATGGCAGGTAAACAGATTATAGAAGTAATGAACGGAGATAAATAATTATGGGATTTTGGGAAAACGTAGTAAAAAGTATTAGAGCAAGAAAAGGTGAATTTACTGGAACTTCTGGAAACCAAGCTGATATTGAAAAAGCTATGGATAAAGGAAAGTCTATAAATATCTCAAATCCTACTTCTTATCGTACATATCATAATGTAGGTGCAGGAACTATGGACCAAAATGATATGGATATTGGTTTATCAAGTTCAAATAATCCTACAACAGATAGAGTTGGTGAAGTTCAATCAACTGCTATTGAGAATGCAAGATATGACCCAGAAGATGATTCTTTGAATATCACTTATAAAGGTGGCGACAAAGAATATAAGTTTAGAGCTGGTGGTAGAGATGGTGTTAGAGAATGGATAAACGCTCCATCTAAAGGTAGAATTACACAAGAATGGCGAGAAACTCATAGATATCCAGGCTACTAATAATCTAATAAATATATAAAGAAAAATCTAATAAAAATATAAAATAAATAACCTAACAGATTTACAAGGGCGAAACCTTTTTATCTGGAAGATTATGAAAAATATCTTTTGACGCATTAGTCCGTCGGTAGGCTAACAAAGGAAAATATGGCAGGAATTACTGCAGACCAGGGTATCAAGAATATCCTCAAGGTATGGTACAAGGAAGGCGTTGAGAACCTTTTGGTACCTCGTAACGACCCTCTTCTTCGTGAAGTAAAGTTCACAAAGGTTGAAGGTAAGGAACAGAGATTTGCTGCTCTCTACTCTCGTGGTGGTGCAGTTTCAGCAGATTTCTTGGTAGCAAAGAATAAGGCTGCTAGAACAGCTAAGAACGCTGAGTTCGTTGTAACTCCAGGTCAGTTGTTCAGCTCTTATGTATTCAATGCTAAAGAAGTACAGAGCTCACTTTCAAAACGTGGTGCTTATATGAAGATTGCAGGAAACAAGTTCTTCGCAGCTAACCAGGCTTTCAGAAGTACACTTGCAGCTTCTCTTTATGGTCGTGGATTCGGTGAAATCGGTCTTTGGACAACTTCAGCTTCACAGGGTGCTATGACAGCTAACACAGCTTATGATATCGAGCTTCCACTTGATGCTACAGCAAAAATCGACATTGACTCTTCAATCGTATTGAAGACATCTGTTTCTGGTGCTGAAGCAGTTGAATTAGTTGTAACTGACATTGATGAAACAAACAACAAAGTTACAGTATTACCACAGGCAAACTTCTCTCCTGTTGCTTCTACAACTTATGTAGTATGTCTCAAGGGTTCTATGGATGGTGCTTCTGGTGCAGCTGGTAACCCAATTATGCCTATGGGTCTTGATGGTTGGTTACCTATCGTAAATGGTCGTAAAGATGGTGCTTCAGATACAAACTGGACATCTTACATTACAACTCTTTTCAATGGTGTAAACCGTTCTGTAGCTCCAGACCGCTTAGCTGGTCAGTTCTATCAGGAAGCATCAAGCACAGCTAAGAAAGCTGATTCTATCACAGCTCTTTTACGTAAAGTAAGACGTGCTGGTGGTGTTCCAGACATCGTTCTCTTGAATGAGAAAGACTGGTATGATGTAGGTAAGGAAATCGAGACAACTAACACATTGTTCACTCAGACTTCTGAAAAAGGAAAGAAGAAAGCAACAATGGGATTCTCTGATTTCGCTGCTGCATTCTCAACAAACTGGATTGACAACATCTATGATTCTCCATATGTTCCAGAAGGTAAGTTCTATATCCTCGACAAGACAGCAATTGAGTATTTCGTATACACAAACGCTGACGTTGTAAAAGACGGTATTGAGGGTAACAACCCTGGTAAACAGGATGTTATGGACGCTGACAACAAGGGACACGAAGATGACCCATTCAAGTTGCTTATCGACGATGTACTTTCAGTAGTACCTGGCGAAGCAACATCTGATGGTGAATCAGTACGTGCTTCTATCAACTTCTTCGGAAGCTTGGCAGTTACAAACCCATCTGTATGTGGTGTTGGATTATTCTACACAGCAACTCCAGAAAACATCCTCGGTTGGAAATAAGTTAGATTAGTTTTGGTGGTTACTATCTATCAAAAAACCACCTAACCTCCTATATAGATTGGGCTGCTCGCGTTTGGGCAGCCTTTTTTATTTGCTCTATAAATCTAATAAAAATAAAGGAATTATTATAATGGCAAATCAAAAAGCACAAAGACAACAGGTAGAATTTCCACCTCTTCTAAACTTACAGGAAGATAGACCTAGAGTAGCATCAGATTTCAAATCAGTTGAACATATAAATGCACCATATATCAATGGGATGCTTGCTCCGTTATGGAAGAAAGAGGACTCATATATAAACAAACCTGTATGGGATTATAAGAACAACAAATATGAAATTATAGATGGTTATCTCACAAAGAATGGTGAAAATCTTTTTGCAGTTGACAACTATCATTTTGAAAAAGAAGATGTTACAGAAGAGTATTCTAAATACTTGGCATTCAACTTTGATAGCGATGGAACTTTAGCTCATTTGGACTGGACTACAGAGTCTAACACACTGGACTTTTATTACAGAAACTATCATTTATCAAAAGTTGCATTATTTACTAATGGTATTTTATTGGCCTCAAGAGTAAGAGTATTTGATGAAAATACTGCCATTGCTGTAGTAGTTTATGAAGTAGAAAACAAACTCTTTATGTTGTATATGAATACTGCTACTAATGCTGATGAGGTTACAGAAGTACATTGGTGCTCATTTATTCCAAAAAGCAATACAAGCCAAACAATGGACACTAGAGTTTCTGAAATAACTCTCAACAGTGTTTCACCAATAATTTATATCTCAAACCCATTGAATAATGTATATGCAGTTTCTTTAGTTTCAAATAAGAATGTGATTTTATATACAAGAGAAAACGGCTACTTTACTTTCGTTGATAATAATGGAACATATATCTCTGGTACTAACTTTATCTCAACTGATGGTTCTTCAACTGAAACAATAACAGAATATAAATTATCAAACTTTTCATTCTCTTGGGTATTCAACTATGTCAGAACTTTGATAAGATGTATTCAGAAGAGTGATAACCAGTGGTATTATGCAGATGACCCTGCTACTTTGCTTCCTAACCAAGACTCAGATTATTTTGCTCCAAATCCTTCTCAAGAAACTATTGAAATTGAAGGTCAGACTTATATTGTATATTTACAGCAAACGTTTGCCAATAATACTACTTTCACCATTTCTGCTGATAATTTATATGAAGAAGATGCTGAGATTACTTTACATATACAGCCAGATAATACTGATATAACTGGAACTCTTACATCAAGTGGACCTCTTCAGCTTACTTATACCAGCAACAACTATTATATGAATAAGCAGACTATGGAAAGCGCAGTTATTGAATTCTTTGAACAAGAATATACCGTTACAGACTTTACTAAACAGTTTACTATTACAAGAGAAGAAACAAGTACTCAAACTGCTGCTTATCTAAACTGCCCACAAGTATTCTTGGATAATGGAAATCTTTATTCATATTATACTATACCAGAAGCTGCTGAAGGTGCTTGGCCAATTGAATTTCCTCAAAATGCTTTCATTGTAGAATCTGGAAAGTTGACAGGTTTTGATAACAGCAATAAATATACTTTTGATATTATAGAAGCTCACCTTACTAATACTTATGCTTATATTGGTAGAAGTAATGCGATAGGTGCAGGTCAGAATTTCTATACATCAAATACTAAACTTTGTAATGCTGGTGTTAGAAAGCCATCTGAGTTGTATAGTCTTACAGCTCCTTTGGCTGAAATTGCACCTTCAGTTGGTCATTCTTATACAGACTACACAAACAGCAATACTATTGATATGTTGTATTATGCTGGTAATACTTATGCGATGGATACTCCATTTTACAAATATGCATCTGCAGGTTCAGAAGACTATGCTTGGTATAACCCAGGTGGATATAGAACATCTGTACAAAACAACAGTAAATGGAATATTCTTTACTATGTAGATGAAGACACAATTGCAGTACAAGGTATTTCATATTCAAAGAGTGAAGATGAGATGGGTACATTACTTACACCTTTCGCTTCTATATCAATTGAGAATTATATTGCTTGTGCAGATGACTTTATAGTTTACTTTGATAAGAACAACAAGATTTACAAAATATCTATTGAAGAAGGTGCCGAAATTAGACAAATCTTTGATAATAAATATATTTTGATAAATACAACTTCTTATTGGAATCTTTGGGATGAAGAGCATAATAGAAAGTTCCATTATGCAACAGATTACAACAACAGAATAAAGATTGGATATGATAGAACAAAATATCGTGCAACTGTAGCTTCTTATTATACAGAAAGAAATGCTAAGAGATTTGCAACTTGTATAAACTACAATTATAATACAGTGCCACGTTATCCTGTAATTTCTATGATTCCAGTTGCATTCTCATTGTTCCATACATTGACTGAAAAAGATGTTTCACCTTATATTAGAGCATTCGGATGTGAATATGACGAAGCAAGAGAAGTTCAGGCTATTGAGTTTTATTTCCAATGGGGTGCTGCTACAAACACTCAAGCTAAGTACTTGGCATCAGTAAAAGTATTCCCTAATGGTTTGAATATCTATAAAGACCCAACTTTATCAGGTATGGTATTCTCTTCATCATCTTCTATAAAGTTTACAACTTGTTTGTTTACTACATTCATAAATGGCGCAGGAAATAACGACTTTGCTGTAGAAGACTATAGTAAATATCCATTGATATATAACAACCAGTCTCAGCCAGTTTTACTTTACAATTATGCAGGCGGTTCATCAGTTGAAAATGCTAAATGGTTCTTTGTAATTCAAGGACAGTATTATGCAGTAATTGGTGACAAACTTTATGCTATGATTTATTCTTCAGGTGTTATTTCTCAAATGGATGCTATTGTAGATATTAGAGATATGAAATATGTTGGCAATACACCAGCTATTGCATTCTTTGTAAATCCTTATACAAAACAAGTATATAGTTTTACGGGTGACGCTAACTTACAACAAATCTTTGATGCTTCTAAGTATACATTTATTTGGAATGATAAAAAGCCAGATGAATTGAGTCATTGGTATGATGAGTCGACTCAGTCTATTTATATAGCAACTGAACAAGGTCTTTTAGTATTTGGTCCACAAAATACATATTGTTTGGAAGACTACAAGAATGTAAAAGATATAGAGTTTGTTGATGGTGATATACATATTGTTGAGGATAAAATAACAACTCTTAGATATTATCATGATATAGAAGAGTTTGAGGATTTGCCAATATACATTGAAACTTCATTCTGGGGCCTCGGGGCAAATGAAATCACATCTATCAATCAATGGGATGTTGTTTTATATGACCCAGAACATAGAGAGCAAGATGTATTCTTACAAGTTCGTTCTCTTACTGATGTTACTACACAGGCTGAAGAAAAAAAGTTACATATCAATACAACTGACTGGGATAAATGGTCACATTCTGTATTGGTAAGATTTGTGCCTAAACTACAGAAGGGAAAAGGTATACGATTGACTATAGAGACTGATGCAGCTATTCAGTCTATTGTACCACACATTATGGATAATAAAGCCCCACAAACTTCTAATAGTAAATTCTCGGTATAAAATAAAAAAGTCTACTCTTTTGAGTAGACTTTTTTATTTTATATAATCACTTCAATTTCATTTTTAGAATTGATGGATGTAACTCCAAAAATTGAATTATTGTTTCCACAAATGCAGTAGTAGGTTTTTTCACTATCACTAGTCAAATAAAAAACATTCCGAACCGTTTTACCAGTTTCATCCAAAACTTTTGCTTTTATTCTTTCTCTAATCAATTTATCTTGCTGCATTATATTTCCTCGTCTTCATACTAATCCTTTCATTCATTTACAGGTATAAGCAGAATGTTTACACCATGTTTTTGAGCATAGTCTGTTGCAAAAATAGCTATCCAAGCTGCTGTAGTCCCTTGATCACCTTCTATTACAACACCAGGATTTTCCAATATCCAATCACGAGTACAATCTGCTTTGAACTTATTCCAATTATTATTTTCACAGGCAATTGAAATTGCTTTTCTAGCAAAAGCTTTGTTTTGTATAATTTCTGTATCTGATACATCTTCTTCCATACATATCTGGAAGGTATATCCTTCTGAAATTATTATGCCCATATCTTTCACTGGATGCTCAGCAAATACTGAACCAACCAAAACTGTAAGTGCTAAAATTGTAACGATAAATCTTTTCATTTTATATTTCTCCTTCAAAAGTACCAGCGTCTAAAACGCCATACTTATATATCAACGTAATTGCATCATCTCTTGTAAAGTTATCATCAGCTTTTATTGACAACATTATTACATCTGAATACTTGAATGTAGCATAAAACCTATCATCTTTGAAAACAATAAATATATCGTGATAGTCTTTTTCAGGAAAGTTGCGTTCAACAACTTTGCATTCATCATTTTCAAAAGCTTGAACTGTACGTGTTGCCCATGATGGAATCTCTAATTCTCGCCATCCTGCAGACAGTCCACTAGTAGGTTGTTTGCATGCAAGCAAGCTACCTACTAAAAACAAACTACAAATAACTGCCATAAATCTTCTCATTTTCTTTTATCTCCTAAAATTGTTCTACTCATCTCTTTTGCTGAATCATAAACATACGTAACATATGACTTATATTTTACTTTTTCTGCTTTTTCTTTCATTGATTCAGTTAGTTCTCCACCATTCAAAAGAAAAAGTAATGCATCTGATCCATCCATCGAATCTACTATTTTTTCAATTTGATAATTTTGAAAAGCTTCACGATCATCAGCAATAAGTACTGCAGTAGCCAATCCATAAATCAGTGATACAGTACAACCTAATACTAAAAGATAATTGATAACTTTTTTCATATCTTCATCTCCTCTAATTTAGCATTCAATGCTTTCAATTGTTCTCTTATAATAGTTAGTTCAAATAGAATCATTGTTTTATTCATTTTTGTCTCCGTGCGCACAAATGCAATAGTATTTACCATCAGACTCTTTTATAATATACATACCACCCCAAGAGTCACAGTATGCTACATAGCCATATTTATTCATAATTTCAGTTATAAAGTCCTCAAGTCCTTCAGGCTTATAAAAATCATCCTGTATTGAAACATTCAAATTTGCATATGTAGCAGCAGCAGCATAAAGTGCACGTTCTTCCATTTGTCTAACTGTCAATTCTGTCTTATTGATGTTATATATAATCCCAATCTGCGAATTATCTTTTGGGTTTGTATAAACAAAACTTTCAGCAAATACCGAACCAACCAACAAAACTAATAATGTAAATGTAACTAAAAATCTTTTCATTTCTAACTCCTTAGATTTATCTTATTTATAATATGTAAATATTATTTATAAAGCGTAAAACTTTATTTATAAATTAGTAGCAAAATCGAAATTTCGTAGGCATTCTGATTTATTTACTACTAGTAAAATATGGTCTCTGCCAAAGTAATCATGCTTACCATCTTTGAATAAGCTTCTTATTCGGCCCTCTTCATATCTGTGTACAAGATTCTTTATCATTTCAGGATTCAAGATGTACATATCATTCATGTTTGCAATATCACATATACAAAGCCATACATCATCTCTTTCTAAATATTTTGGCTTTTTCCATTCATCGTTTCCTTTGTTACGAAGCGCAATTGAAATCAATATTGTTTTAGGATATACTTGTAAAGTAGTCTCTCCCTTCAAGTCAACATTGATATATCTGTTTTTGCCAGCCATTACATGTATGTCAGTTCCTTTCCAGTCCTCTTCTTTACTGCAAACTTCATACTGTACACCATTGTTTTTCAATACGTCTAATGCTAATTCTTCTGATTTTATTCCTGTCATCTTCTATATTACTCCTAATATATTTGCTATTATATTTAGTTATATTTTCCAAAATACATTTCAGCTATATCGTCACTTACACAATTGGCACTTACTCGCAAGCCATTTGCTATTATCTCAAACATTGTATCTAATCGCGCTTGATTCAATGCTTCCATTTTGTTATACCATTCATCGAACTCTTGGCTGTTTTCTGAGCCATTATAACCAAGCTCAATCCATGTCTCATATGCTGTTGATTTTGTCATCTTTTATTCTCCTATATATTATAATTAGCGCTCCTCTGCGTTACGTAACATTTGTAAGTGACACACTTTTTATACATCTCATGCTGATGGCCGTCTATAAGTTCCATCTTTATATCTAAGATATGTGTAAACTTCAATTAGCTTATGTGGTATTTGCGGATGAAATTTACCGCCAAAAGATACTTCTATATATTCTTTATTTACTTCATCAAATAATTTACCATCATACAAGCTACTTCCAATTATCTTTCTTATATAAGATAAGCATGTTAGCTTCATATTACTAACATCTAATAATATTGGATTTCCTTTTCTTGCTTCTTCTATTGCAAATTGCGCTATTCTCTGACTATTCAATACTTCTTCTGTCATTTTATCCTCTATCAATTTTATTACATTTATTTATAAATTGTTTTTCTAATGTATAATTTTCTCTTATAGAATCAGCATATTGTTTTTCTATATCTGACCACTTTTTAGAGAAACCTTCACCATAATGTTCCTTCAAATACTTCTGTATAGTCTTTCTTCTATCTTTCTCAATAAGTTCCATATAATCAGGCTGTTGCGCTATATTGAAACTACTATTACTTGTATTATCCACGTTGTGGATAGATTCAGAAGAGGTATTAGTAATATTTTGGTCATTATTATTGAGAATATAAGCGCAAAAACGGGGAACTTTTGGGGAACTTTTTATAAGATAGTCAAGCAAGTCAGTAATCTTGTATTGGCTAAGTTTTACTGAATCAGTTTGTTCAAAAGACGTAATATCTAGGCCTGTTTTATACCAACTGCTGTTTAGGCATGCGCCGATTGAGCTTATAATATTATTTACTTGAGATTTTAGAAACTTTATTTGAGTATGCCTATTTGCTCTAGAAATAGCAACATATAAATGCTTGAAAAGTAAATCACTATCTAAGTTTTCAAAGTCTACCCATAAGTTACATTCTGAAATAGTATCTCCTTGAATTTTGTGATTATTTATTGCCATGTGAAGTTGAAAATATGTATCAAGTATTTCATCTGAAACAGTGATATAGTGCTTACCATCAAGAGATACCAAATCATAATCACCAATATCATTTATTCTAATGATTTTCCAAAGCTGTCCGTTTTTCCATTGTAAATCTCTAAAATGATAAACATTAGAATAAATTGTTGCGCTATTAGTATGCTGAGAAGATCGATAAATATATCCAACATGTTTTTCATTTGTTACTGAATTATATCTATCTTTTGTAATGTTTTTATAACATACTCTAAGCTCATCACCATTTATATGGTCTACTGCATGTTCGTATAAAAAATCTATTGGAAGTCTGCCTTCTTTTAGAGATTTTATAGCATTCATAAGAATATCGTCTTTTGCTCTGAATTGTTTTGTGAGACTAAAAGCATAGTCATACATAAATATAGGCTGGCCTTTTTCTACTGGATCAAATTGTAATGGATCACCAAATAAGAAGAAGCAGCAATGTGGATATGCTCTAAGTAATTCATTTGTTCTTTCTTGAGTCCACATAAAGGCTTCATCAATAAAATAAAAACCATTTGTTCTTTTATGTATTTCTTGAGGCTGCCAGTTATTTGTAGCTTTTAGTCTTGAATTAGATGCTACTGTGTTTTCTTCAGAAGCTTTTTGAGTAGTTCCACAATTGAATACTCTATAACCTTCTGCTCTAAGCTTATTACACCAGTCATTCTTGATATATGACTTACCAACTCCTGGATATGTTCCAGAAATAATATAAACTCTTGATTCTAGTTCTTTTGGGATTTTTTTGTAAGATGTGTTATTTGACATGATTCATACTCCTGGCCAGAAACTAGAAGGGATCCCATTTCCAGCCAGTTTCTGAATACGTTTTTTAGGAAATTAGTTGTCTTTATCCCCATTTTGCATAACATGCTTTTGGGATTCTATTATAATTAGTATATTTGCAAATACATACTATACTTAAAGCATGAAATGCATATAGTAAGCATCCCCACGCCAGAAATATTTATCGTTGCAAGCCTGAAAGCACTTATGCTTATAATTCTCAACTTTATCTAATAGACATCTGCTAGGAAGAGGACCACCCTTATAGACTGGACGCATTTCTTCAGCTAACTTATACTCTAGCTTACGAAGTTTCTGATACATTTTAGCTAACTTCTTGCCGTAATGCTTTCTATTCCAAGCGTCATGCTTTTTGATTTCTTTTCTTTCAGCTTTACACATAAAATTCTCCTTTATATTCTAGAAGCTCATCTGTATAAATTACATATAGTAAAATGAGCACCTGTATATCCGCCATTATCTTCATGGTCATATACAGTAATATACGCTCCGGTTTTTTCTGAATACATTATAACTTCAAAATCATCAAATCTTTTTACAATTTTATATGTATTGATGTACTTGAAGTTTCTGTTTCCATAAAGATTTTCATCTCTCATAATTTTTCTTGCTTTTGTATTTGTCATTTTAATCTCCTTATATTTATAAATATGTGGGGATTTATAATAAAGTATGAAAAAATTAAATATATTTTCGATAAGTAAAAGGTTTTCCAACTTGTACAGTTACTGAGTTTCCAGAGGAATCAAATAATATGCCTTTTCTGTTAGCTACAACAAAGTGAGAAGCTTTTGCATCTGGAGTCTTTTTATATTCAACAATCCAGTCACCTTCGGGTAAGTCAGCTAAGTTATCTATATCGACCTTTACAACATCTCTAAATCCTGGTACAACATGACATGTTTCATTTATATATTGAAGGGGATAACTAACGAATCCACTATTATCAATATAACCATTATACCAGCCTTTTAATACAGTAGAAGTTAAGTCCTTTGTTGTTCTGTCACCGTTAAAAAGCCACGCAATACAATAAGCATAACATGAGCCACCAAAGAGTTCTTTCATCTGGTCTTGTATATTATCCATTATTCTTTCTCCTTACTTTCTTTAATAAGACAATTATCAGCTATAATTTTCGCATCGTGATAAGAATAGCCCATCTGATTGTGCATTCTTGCGACTAGAGTTCCATACTTTACAATTTCATTCTCGTACAAACATTCTCGATTTCTAAGCTTACTCATACTAGCCCTGGCTTTTATTCCCCTTTCAGACATATCTATAGTCTTTGTACTTGGCTTTTTTCTGTGCGTTATATAATATTCGTGCTGGTATTCCTTAAACTTTTGCTTTGCGGTGTTTTCTTCTTCTGTTGGCTCAGCCTCTGTATCTATGTTCCAACATTGAATTATACGATTATGCCAAATATTATTTTCTAGTTCAATTTCTTCTTTAGAGAATTCAAATTTTCCGGTAAGTATAGCTTTTAATCTCTGTTGAAACTTCGTCATACATTATTAGTTTAAAGGATGGTCAGTAGCTTCGTCTTTTAATATTTCAACTTTTAAGAAATGAAATATAGTAGAAGCTCTTACCATTGCTATATGCCATTCTAAATCAGTATTTGTATAAACGTGACATATTTCATGTACTATATTTTCATCAAAATCAAAGTTATTCCACCATTCAACGTTTCTATTTATTAAGATAACCGAGCCATCTTCTTTAGGACAAGTCCTACCAAGAATATTATTTGGTAATGTTACAATATAAACACCTTTTATTTTACTGTCATCATATCCTAACATTCGGGCATAACATTTACATCTCTCTAAAAGCTCTTCATTAGTTAACTCTGGCTTGTAGTATTCATGTGGCGGCATTGCATATGCAGAACTTATTGTTATTATAAGAATTATAAGGAAGGACTTAAATTTCATATTATTCACCTCTCATGTATAATATGTAGTTAGTAGAAATAAAGCATGAATAAAAATCAAAAAGAAAAAAGAAATTTCAGAGCGTCTAAAGTATGGAAGACTTTTAGACATGAGAAACATGTAGAACAAAAAGGTATTGATCCAATAACAAAAAAGAAACTAATTAAAGGTGCCAATTGTCATCACAGGCACGTTAGCGCCGATACAGATGAATATCAGGACATTTCAAATCCAGAACATTATGTAATGTTAAATCATATGACCCATGAGATGTTGCATTGGCTTTATCGCTATTGGAAAAATGACCCAGAAATTATAGATAGAATAGTTGAAGAGCTTAAGAGGTGGTACTAACTAATTAATTATTATGAAGAAACAAGAAAAGATATCATTCTGGCGTTTGCTATCGCAGGCAATTAAAGATACAAAACAACGCTATAAAGAATTGAAAAGAGAAGCAAGAGATAAAGCGGCTTTATTAAGCAGCAAATCTAATTGGAGTATGATTGAAACATGGATACAGAAATGTAACCAGAATCCTGATTTAAGAGTTACAATCAATTTAACAGATGGAACAATCATAAATATGACAGCATATA
>Ga0247611_10001608_pt1 | contig 39864 bp, 52 predicted proteins | sample 177DNAGHGhighgp2_FD_192422 | JGI IMG/M metagenome (GOLD analysis project Ga0247611, IMG submission 192422) | Sheep rumen microbial communities from Palmerston North, Manawatu-Wanganui, New Zealand - 1770 DNA GHGhigh gp2 | ecosystem: Host-associated > Mammals > Digestive system > Stomach > Rumen... | reverse complement strand
ATTCTTCTTTAACTGACGAGGAATTATACTTTCCGGTATATCCTAATGGATTTGATGACAGTGCAAGGGCAACCTATGATGATATGCCTGAAATGCTTTACCAGTATGAACCTTGGAAGGTGTATAAATCATCAGGACCAAGGGAGATAAACTTTACATTTGAATTTCATAGAGATATGTGGACTGGTGATCACAGAGATGGCAAAGCCAATGATTTAATCAGAGGTTGTATGGCAAATTGCTACCCTGATTACAACGGATCATTAGTTAGAGTATCAACCGTATCACTATATCTTCATGGAAGTAATTTAATCACAGGCGTTATGACTGACTGCAAAGTGCATTGGGATAAGCCTATTGGTTTAGATGGGTTCTATCTTAAATGTGAGCTGTCATTTACTATTTCAGAGGTATCGCCCGAAGCTCTGAATTATAATGTAGTTAGAAACAAAGGACTGATTGGATAATGGCATATTGCAGAGATTTAACAACACCATATAAGACTTTGAAATTTACTGGAATAGTATATTCCACTTGTGTTGAGTATAACCATATTTCAAGGTATCGGAATCTTCGTCAGGTAGTTCATTCTCCCGATGATACAGCTAATCGTTGCGTTACGCTGGAAACACCTAATCCTTTTGTAACTGATTGTGAAGTTAGATACCACGAAGTTACTATGCCGGAGATAAATCGTTTGGATCTGATCGCACAAGAGGAATTAGGTTCGGCTTCATACAGTTGGGTTATAGCATACTTTAATAAGATTGAAGATGGCTATTCCGCAAGGGAAGGTCAAAAATTGATTATCCCCGAAAAAGGTATAACTCAATTATTAGGGCAGGGCGAGATTTTAGCACCAATTACAAGTTTAAAATTAACTGTGGGAGAGGAATAAACATTCCATGCTTAAAATTCCATTTTGTGCGTTTACTTTGGCTGGTGTATCCCTTACTGATTATGGGCTTAAAATCCCTTCGCCATTTTGCTCTCTATCAATTACTAACGCTCAAATACAGTCATTTTTATCTTGGGAGTTAAAGGTAGTTGTTGTTGGTGATGCCAGTAAACAGGCGAACATCGCCGCATTTGAAGCCTTGCTATATTCTGCTTCTCAAAGTGCCGCCGCTTCGGGTACGGCTCAAAAAGTGCCAGTATCATTTATGATCGGGTGGTTAAACAATGATGGTAGCATAGGCGAGAACCTTTCTTATCAAGGGTTCTTCTTAAAATGGACTACTTCAACTACTGGATTATCTATGACATATTCAATTACTGGATATGCCAGCGTAGGATTTAAGAGTGCGTTGCCTGTATTTCCGATCCCTGCATTGTGTGGGGTTGTTCAACCTTCTGCGGTAGTTGAAGCTATCTGCAAGGCATTGAAAGTTGATACTTATTATAACTTGGATATAGATCACAATGACGCTCCGACATTAGTAAATCATGGGGCTATGACTACAAGTTGGATGGCTTATGTAAGGGGTAGTTTTAATGCACATGATGACTATTCCAGCTTTCCGGGACTGCTCAAATTATCTAAATCATACAACTTTAATCGTGAAGCCGCTGGATTGAGGTATGGGTATAGAAAATTAAGTCACATAATGAATAACATTAGGGTATCAGAACTTGATTCTTTCTTTAAGAAAAGCCTTACAGATAATTCTCCCCAATGTTCTACATACTCTATGTGGGTTGACGAACCTACTACAACACAAATGGGTGTGATCCACTACAAGAGTAATGCTGGTCTGTTATCTACTCATTATGGAGATACATTAGAGTACGGTACGGCAAATACTAATATTATATCTTTGTCAGGTAGTTATAACGGTGTCGCTTATAACATGACAAATATGGATTATTCTGATATAGGGTTCTCTGTCGATGGGAGCGGTAATACTATTGTTCAGGCGGAGAAGATTGTAAATAGCTGGTCTGCTTCATTGGCTGATGTTTACCAAACAGTAAATATTATTAACGATGCAAACGCACTGGCTTCCCAGTTTTCAGGTGATTTTACTATCGAAATCCCCGGAACTACTACTCAATACACCTTGGCACAACCTGTAACATTGTTGGTAGTGTCGGGTGAATCAATCTCTCCGATTACTGGAATATATAACATTGTTTCAGTAGAGCATAGATTATCAAATACATTCACTACTACATTAAAAGTTCAAAGACTTGTTATGAGTAGTGCTAACGAAGTAGCTTCATCACAGACTATATCTCTGAATAATGCTTCGGGCTATCCCTATGCTTATACACCTACTAAAAATGTCATCTCTACAAGTGAGGTTGATTTTGGTAACATTTATCCGACTTATGAGGATATAGATGTCGTATGATGCCTGTATTATCTGCATTAGTTGGTAAAAATGTAGAGAACCCTCGTACTGTAATTGAGCAAGGGTTTAGAGGTAAGAGTACCGAAACCGCTGGTTGCCTGATGAGAGTTAATACCGCATACAGCATTTGTGAAGGTACAGTGATAGCCGTAGGAAAATCTGTTTTAAATAATACTTGGTGTGTAACCATATCAATAGGAACAGATCGTTGGATAAGATATTGTAATTTATTATCTACTGGGGTACTTGTCAGCAAAAACATTAAAAAAGGTGATTTTATCGGGTATGGGACTGATGGCTATATCCAATTTGAGTATTGTACCGCTGAAAAATCCAATTACCCAGTAAGGTTATTGGGTACACAGTTGTATAAGCATGATCCTACACCTATACTGTTCTCAAAGACTGATATTTCGGAGATGTAGTTATGCCTGATTATGAAAGTTCTTCTAACTACAATGGGGCTACTGGTAAAGATGCTATCAACGCTATGGCTACCATACCTTATGTAGCGATTGTAGCACCCTCAACGAATACAAGAATTGATTATGATAAGTTAAGATCCGCAAGAGTAGCGGCGGTGATGTTTTACGCTGGTGAATTATATAATAGTTCTCATTCAAAACAAACCTATGTAAACCCCTATCTTGATACATTGGTTAAAGATTGCAACGCTTCCGGTATGGCATACGGATTGTATGCTAATGTTCGAGCAAGGTCAGTGATTGAAGCAGATGCCGAGTGCAGAGCATTATATTATGTAGTTTCCCACTACCCTCCAGTATTAGGAATATGGTTATCCTTAAAAACAAGTAATTTAAGACTTATGAATGATGATATATTAGAGGTATACTATAAATTCATAGATAAATGGGGTTTAGGACAAAGATGTGGTCTGTATCTTGAAGAACACCGATTATCTGATATATCTTGGAGTTCTTTTCAGGATAGATTTTATCTTTGGCTGGTAAAACCTATGAATGTAAGTGAAATAGATGATGAATTGTTAGATCCTTTGATGTTTGAGGTGCCTTATTAAATGTCGAAAGCTCCACATTTAGATGCGTTTCTTGAAGCGGCGGATTACTTCAAGGGCTTGAAGGAAGATCCACCCGGCTCAAACTACTTTACTGATCCGAAGGCAGACGAGATGTTTCAATTACTCTATGCTAATCAAGTGCCTGATTGTGGACCGGGTAATGCTTGGTGTGCGATGCTCGTATCGGCAGTTGCCTGTAAAGTTGATGTGGACTGGAATGTAATATATCCAGCCCCCGGTGTCGGTGGTGTTACCTCAAATACGGTTGACGCTTGCAACGGCACTTGGATCGAAGGACCTTATTTTACTGGGGGCGAGGTCGTTCCCATGCCCGGAGATTTAGTATCGTTTGTCGGTGATCCTGCTTCAATATATTCAGGATATGAGCATGGTGGGCATATCGGAATAGTTAGAGAGATCTATGACAGTGGCTTTGGATCTATCGAAGGTAATGCTGGCGATATGTGCCAGTTGGTGTATCACAGTTTTAGCCAAGATGATATTAATGGTTTTGTCAGACCTGACTGGTCAATAGTTGGTGATGATGTTACTGGCTATACTACATCAAAGACTTCAGGCGGTACGAAGGGTGGTTCAAATGGTTCAGGATCAGACGATAGTAGTGGTACTACCTATGTTCCCTTATATACCACTCGAAATGATAGACACGATATGACTATAAGAGAAGTCTGCTATCTTGATACTTCATATTCTTTGACAAACCGTTCTACTGGAATTGGTATAGGGATTTTGAACTACACTTCATTCTTGGCAGATTTGTATGACTATATGGGCTGGGGTGTCCGTGAGGGCGGTAAAGGTGGCAACACTAAAACCAAGGTTGATACATCAGGCTTAACTGCATTTGGTGAAGATGTTAAAGTTGCCGTAGACTTCTTTTTAGATTCTAAATACAGTGCATCTGCCGCTTGTGGTATCGTTGCCTGTCTTATGACATACTCTAAACTCAATGTAGCATTTTATGATAAAAAGGCTAATGATTTAGTTTTAGAGGGTATTGGCGCTTGGGAACCTGATAAATACCAAGAAATGCGGAACCGAGCAGGGTATGATGCTAAATACACCCTATCCGGTCAGTTGGATTATGTTTTATATGAATTAGGGCGAGATTTTAAGGAATTAGTATCTGCAATCAAGAATAAACAATTAGGATCCGTTCAGGCAGAAGAAGTGGCTAAAAAGGTTATATGGAACTACAACAAGCACTATCGTCATTCTGATTATGAAAAAGAAGCCAAGAAGTACGCAAAAGACTTCTATGATGAATTGGTGTTTACTAAAACAAATACTTATAGCGGTGGAAAAGATTTAAGAGATATTGATGGCAGACAGCTTACTCCACAATTTACTGTAAATATTCCAAGTGATGTTCCACAGGCAGGTATTGATGGGAACTTTACAAGTTATTCCTACTGGTATTGTGATTATCCAGCATGGGCGGCTGGTACACCCCAACGGCGAATTGCAGATCAATGGGCATACGAGGGATTTCCCTATGATAGAGGTAGTATAGCTTTGGTTGGTGGTTATTATTGTATAGGCGTATCAACTACCTTTGGTATAGAGGGGGATATAGTAGTTGTGAACCTTGCAAATGGGGATTCTTTTGCGGCTATACTTGCAGACACTAAAAACCCCGAAGATAGCAATTATTGTGAATGGGGACACTATTACGAGAACGGTACTGTAAATGTAATTGAGTGGGAGCGAATAGCAACATACGAAGGTAAAGTTGCTTTGGGTAGTAACTGCTCTTCCAGTGGAGTAGATGGAATCGAATTAGGTAGTTGGGCAGGTCAAGATGTTGTGAGCATTACTAATTACGGGAGTTACGGAATATGATTAAACCTTATTTTCTTCATTTTAAAACGGTATGCAAGCATAGACATTATGTTTTAAAAGAATGTAGTGCTTGTGGTATATTTTGGCAAGGCGTAAAGCATGATCTATCTAAATTCAGTATTGCCGAATTTGCTTCTTCTGCAAAATACTTTCAGGGTAATAGAAGTCCTATAAATGCTGAAAAAGAAGAGATAGGGTACTCGAAAGCATGGCTCCATCATAAAGGACATAACAAGCATCACTGGGAGTATTGGACTGATTTTGCGGATGACGGTTCTATTATTGCTAATAAGATCCCCATTAACTATGTTGTTGAAATGATATGCGACTGGATAGGTGCAGGGAAAGCATATAGCAAGGAGAAGTGGACACAACACGAGCCTTTAAATTATTACACAAAAGTTCGTAAAGGCAGACATTTTCACCCTGACACAGAAAGACTGATACTGGAATTTTTAACCTTAATTTCAGATAGGGGGTTAGATGAATTTCATAAGTATGCACGAACAGTATTGAAGAATTATAGGCGAGGTCTTTTATGATTGTATATGGATATGTAAAGGGTACAAAGTATTCCGGAGATGGTACGCTGATGATCCAAACAAGAATACCTAATATTCACGGACCATATAAGAAAGCGGATTATAATGGGCAAGCTATTAGAAACTACACGCCTGATAGAGATTTGCCTTGGATCCCTTCTTTGTTATTGCCCTATTTGCCCAATGAGGGTGAAGTGGTAGCAATAGCGAGTTTAGATGACACCTCATCAAACTGGTTAATTATCGGTTTGACAGGTGGTTCGTATAAACCTAATACTACTAATTAAACCTTTTATAATTTTAAATGTTTTGAGGTTTGGCTTATGGCAAAGACAACATCATGGTCGTTTCCTAATATGTTTAATATCACCAATAATCAGGTTAGCGTTATTGAGGATTCCGCTTCGGTTGCTAATAGAACTCGTTTATTGATTTTATCTGAACCCACAGAGCTTTATAATGAACCTAATTTTGGTGTAGGACTTAAAAGACATCTATGGAAATACAATAATGAGAATGAACGAGGTCTTGTGTGTGATCGGATTACTGAACAACTTCGATTACATGAACCTTGTGTCTATCCTGAAAAAACACAGTATTCTGATGGTCTGTTGTTTACTGGTAATCCCAGCAATAATCCAGCCCTTGATGGTAATACGCTATCTTTGACTGTTGCATTACAGACAGTATTCAAAGATGTCGCACAGTTTTCATTAAACTATGATTCTGTTAAAGACACTATTTACTGGAAGAAGATTGAGGATAATGGGGGTTAAACCTTTTATTTATATAGTTTATTTATTATTTATAGGAGATTACAATGGCTGATTCAGATTCTAACCGAGAATTGATCTCTTACACAAGCCGTGATTATACATCTATTATGAATGAGTTTTGGTCTATTGTTCCAACACTCACGGACTTATGGAAACCCGAAGCTGATTCAGATCCGGGCGTAGTTTTAGCGAAATTCTTGGCATCCGCCGCAGATATGCTGGGTGTAAATGTTGATTATCTTGCTAATGAGATTTTTGCACCTTCTGTAGTGCAGAGAAAAGACGCTGAAAAGATATTCGGACTTATCGGATATGATTTAGGTTTCTATACCGCCGCAAGAACCGAGGTTACATTTAGGAATAATACTTCCGAGAATATGACTATCGACTTTGGTTTCAATGGTGCTAATTTCACTACCTTAACGGCATCTTACGATATTACTAATACTCCAAGGGTTATTACCTATAATATACTTCCTATGACAAGTGGTTATGGTGAAGCGGAGAGCAGAAGTACAAGAAGTATGCTGGCTAACTACACTAATGTATTCTCTGATGTCGATTTAGTTACATTACCTTCCGGTGGATCCTGCACAAGAGTTGCTATCGAGGGTGATTTAAGAAGTTATACAGTTGCCGTAAAAGATGTAATTAAGAATAATTATGTCATCACATTACCTTCCCAGCATGTAGATACTACGGCAATTTGGGTTAAGGGTAAATCTACTTTATCTACAACTAACTTTGATAAGACACAGTGGGTTCAGGTTTCTAATGTTGCAGAGTTTGATGTTCCTGAACCTCGATATGCTGTTACTTATGATAACTACTCTAATGCTCAAATAACAATTTCAAATTATCTAAAACAACTGGACAATTACAAGGGCTATTACCTTACAATCTTTTGGATTGACTGTTCAGGCGTTATCGGCTGTGTAAACAGTAATGTTCTTACTGATGTGGTATTCGCAAAGTCAGGCAATCCTGATTATAATTCGGGTGATCTTACTGTATCGAATTTATCTAATACAGTAGAACTTCCCCATACCTACACGGTTACTGGCAGATCCCCTGAAACCGCAAAAGAGGCTTATTATAATAGTCGTAATTATATAAATACTTATGACAGTCTTGTAACACTACCTGACTATACGAGGTTTTTGAAGCGTGAAGCTGGTGTAGATTGCGGCATTGTCATTGATTGCCAAAAGGCTTTGGAGATCAATATGGCAATATACAATGACGAAAATCTTTCCGATTCTCAAAAGCGAAAGATGTATATTAGCAATTCGGACTTCCCGGCTGGTTCTTCCTCTGTCATTTACGATTGGAAATCTGTACTGGACACAGGTTTTAGCCCTGATGATCCTACCAAGGCTTTATTTGCTACTAATTTTAAGCGTTATACCGCTATGTGCTTTGCTATCCATAATGACTTCAAGGATGATGTTTGGGGTAGCGGTAAGGTATCAACGGCACAAATAGATAATAATGTAAATTTTATAAAGTACAGACCACCTCAACTGTTTATTGATAATGTAATTAAAGACTTTAAGCCCCTTCAGGCTATGTCTGTTGATATGCAGTTTGGTGATTGCCGAGTATTCGATTTTTATGTAATAGGTCAGATCTATACGACAACCCCAGTTACCCAAGATGTCGGGGATAATATTATTGCCAAAGTAAAGGAAGCCTTGGCTTTGTATTATGCTCCTGCTAATAGGGAGTTCGGGCAGAAGCCTACGGTCATGGAAATCGTTAATATTATTAGAGAATCTGATACACATATAGCCTATTTTGACGCTGGCTCATTATCTAACCCAGTTATCAAGTGGCATAAATGTGATCCTGAATATTTCAATCCGATTAGTTTTGCAAGGTATAATGAACCGAAGAACGCAAGCACTTGCATTAGGATTGCACCTGAATGTTTAATTAGATAAACACAATAAGGAGATAAGTTATGAAGAAGTACATTAAATCTAATTCAGAATCTAATAGAAAATACTATGCTTATCCAGTAAAAGAGATTAAACGACTTATTGAGGACTATCTTTATTGGAAAGATGATCTTGGTGAAGATGTAATCGTTACAGAACCAGTATATTATGCTTATATTGCAAATTCTGGTATGACTGATATTGATGTTGCATTTGTAAGCAAAGATGAGAATGTGGTATCTAAACTATCCGAAAACTCTGAAGATGTACGGCTTCTGTTGGATGGTGAATACCGTGATGAAGAAGTTGGACTTGGATTTGATGAAGTTATAAATAAACTTACTGCCAAGGGTATTACAGTTTTAGATGATGAATCAGGCACTTTAGAGCATTTAGGGGATTCCATTTTATTTGAAACCAAGATTGAAACTCTCATAGATTCTATTATATCTAATTATGATACAGAAGATAAATATGAGATATATCAACACCTAATTAAAGAATATGGGGATAGAGCTATTCAAGATCTCTATGTCAGTGATAAATTCAGTAATATGATTATTCCAGTTAAACAGGAAAGTTGGAGGTTCTGATATGAAAAGATATATTAAAAGTTCTGCCCAGTCTAATATATGGAAATTTACTTCAGTTAATGCAGATTATTCTGGGGGCGGAATTACTATCTTTTATGGTCAACTTGCAGATGGTACTTATTTTTATGGCGATGATGATAATTATGATGTAAGGTTACTTAATGCAAATCCAGCAGATACCGATCCTTTAGACCAATATGCTATGATAGGCGACGATGTGGCATGGCAGGAAGAACATCTTATTAGGGATCTTGATACAGAGAAGGAAGGACCTGACTTTTGGTTAGATTTATTTAATTTCTGTAAGAAAGATGATTCTATATCTTGGGGATATGATATTGATGATCATATTGCAGAATTGGAAGATTTGAAAACGCAGAAACATTGGAGATAAATTATGGAAAGATTTGTGAGATGATTAAGGTGAGCATATGAAAAGATATATCAGAGCAACTCAAAGTAAACAAATATTATATGAAGATTCCGATGTACGCATTGTATCTGGGTATTCTCCGGATAAAGTAATCGTATATCATTATACTGATTATAAGACTCCATTAAGAGGGGCAAATGAATCCGGGTGGTTATGCTCTGGAACTTGGAGAAAATATCAAGATAACTTATGGTATAAGTGGAATGAAGTATCTGGTGGAAAATTGTCTGAAGGTGCTAACGATTTTGAAGAAATCGCAGATATGGTAAGGAATGATAGCTGATACATACCCAAGGTAACATAAATGAATATAAGAGATATACCCATACCCGAAATATACAAAGAATCCGCCGACTTCCGGTTTTTCTTAAAATGGTTTGACTACGCTTTGTCTAAAATTCAGTATGACACTACTAATATGATGGATCTGTATGATCCTCTCCGGTGTCCGAAAGATTTATTGTGGCTTTTAGGTGATACTATGGGGTATCAATATGATGACAGATTTTGTGCCGCTTTTAACAGATTTGCCATGCTCTACTTTATGTCTTTAATTAAGTACAAGGGTAGTAAGATTGGAATAACATTGGCGGCAGAAGTCAATCTTAAACAAAAAGACATAAATGCGTATGGCGAAGAAAACGAGATAAATTATGATCGCCTTGAAGATACATCTATTCCAGCTAATGCTGTTTATGTCGAATCTGATATTGATAAGGGATTTATTAACATAATCTACTTCACGGATAAAAAGCCAGTTGATAGTTGTATCGAATATGTCAGACCTCTCGGTATGTATTGTTTTCAACATGCAGGAGTACGCATTGATTCCAAGACTAAAATTTCGGTTGACGCAAGACTGGCTAATGCAAGTGATTCATTAGGTAATATTGGAACTACAAGAGTAGGACATTATAGCCGAGATGACTACGCAAGATTACAACACATGGCTAACGAGCCAAAACAACAACTTAATTATAATGATAGACGATCCCTTGTTTATGCGAGATCATCTACCGCAGAATCAGAGCCTACTATAGAAGCTGGATATAGAGCATTAAGTTCATTACAGCTTGCTAATAACGACCATATTATTAAATCATTGTTTAGTGAACCTATTTTCAGTATTGGTTACGGTCCTGTTGTGGACACGATAACCGAGGTTGATATTACCGATCCGAACTATAATTTAAGGTATAACCGTACCATTGATATGCAAACCCAAGATAGCGAAACATCTACTGAACCTATGGCGGTTGACACTTTGGACACTAATAGAGAATCCACCTATACTAATCCGAAACCGAAGGTTGATGATATTTTGCTTGAAGTTGGTGGGGATTTAAGCAGTCAGGGCGATTGATTACAAGCCTTTTCAAACCTTTTATATTTAATATCGGAGGTTTTACAAGGCTTTGACTTATATAAAGAAACAAGTGCTTCCTGCATTAGATAATAGTGCAAAAGTACGGACACCTGATTTAGTAAAGATTGGCGATCAGAACTATACTTCGACTATTTTGAAGTATAGTAATCTTACTATTCCCTTTCCACAATTAAACACTAATGCCAAAACCATAGTAGATGCCATAAACGAACTTTATGCTCGCCCTATCGCCAGTCATAATGTAATTAATGGCGGTGGAACAGTAGTAATCGCCAACCCACTTGTAGGACCTGATAATGTATTGGGTACAAGCGATGATGATTATATCGTTACTAATTTAGACTACTTTATCCAAGTCTATCAGGGTGAATCCGCAGGACTTCTGTATGCTGTTAGTATTGATGGCTATATTTACGATATTGAGAATGTCAGTGAGTGCAATATTGATGATTTGAAGAATGTTAATATCTCCGGTGCTTCCAGCGGTCAGGTACTACAATATAATGCTGAAACAATGGAATGGAATAATGTTGATTCTTCCACATTCACTCCCAGCCTTGATAATTTAACTAATGTTAATATTGATAATCCTGTTGCTGGACAAGCACTGGTTTATGATGTGGATTCGGGGAACTGGATAAATAGTGTAGTTAGTACCGTAGGTGTATTGAATGATTTATCAGATGTAGACATTACTGGGGTAACTGGTGGTCAAGTTCTTAAATACGATAGCCAAACTGGTAAGTGGGTAAACGCTGATGATTCAAGTGGTATTTCCCGGTTAGATGAACTTTTAGATGTAGACATTTCCAACCCTACTGTAAATCAGGTATTAACATATAACGGTGAAGAATGGGTAAACGAAACTGGTGCTGGCACTTGGGAAGGTACACAAGCAGAGTATGATGCCATTACCGAGAAGGATCCTAATATTGTTTATTATATTACGGATGCCCCAGCTCAAAGATTTAATGCTGATGCCATAGTTTATAATAATGCAAATACAAAATTGACCGCAACTACTGTTCAATCAGCGATTACCGAAATCGTTACAACTAATATCTATTGGACAGATATAGCTGGAATTTTACCTGCTGGAAGTACAAGTATTAGGTTTCAGAACTCCGTAATAACACCAAATTCTACAATAAATGTTTTTGTAGACAGTGCATTTTTCGGGGTTAGCCCTACTTCGATAACAATAACTCCGGGGATTGCAGTAATTGGGTTTGAAGAACAGGCAAATGATCTGCCTGTAAAAGTGAGGATTAGTTAATGGCTTGGGTTCCTGCTGAAAGTGTAGCTGAAAATATTCCTGATGGAAATGATATTGTATATCCGGTTGCTAATCCATCAGAAGATAATAAACTGTATTCAGAGCAAGCAGTAAGTGCGATTGCTACCGCATTAGGGGAAAACCTTAAAATATCAGAAATGGCTGGTGCAGTTAAAGTTGTTGTAGAGGGCAGTGCAATAACTCAATATGGTGGTTCATTGAGAACTTTATATGCAAATGCGGAAATATTACCTTATACGGAAGGATAATTGAAATGCAGATATATTATGACATAATTACATTAGGCAGACCACCTGCAACAGCGGCTACAAATATCTATGCTATCATAAGTAAGTATGATAATAGATTTGCATATACATCAGGAGCAACATCTATCAGAGTTAATAATTCTTTTGATATGAACTTTACTTTGGATAGTAATAACTATATTCAAATAGACGGTAGAACTACTCCTATAAGAGATACTGTAACTTATACAGTAACGGTGATAGTATCTACAACAATGTTTTACTTTCTTTTGAAAACAAATAATGCCGCAAATACACCTGTTACCGGGTTTTGCTGGATACATGATAATAATAAAGATTATTTGGGAGTAGCGGTCAGTGGGACATCTTCAGGTCAATTAGATAGTATGAATTTTACGGATAAGTCAACTTCGCCTGAAAATCGGTATTACACAGTAAAACAACACGCTCAATTTGCATTGAGAGATCAGAATATCGTATTTATCGCAACGAGCATTATTGCAGATAATGGTGGAAATTATCAAGCATTAACTGAAGTCAGAAGTTGCTCTAATGCTACTTTTGATTCTACTCTTTCTATAAATCACTCTAATTATTATGCTATCGGAACGAATAGTTTGGTAAGGATTGGAGGGTGATGGCGATGACAGAGGTATTTAGTTATGGAGTTCCCGATCTGATGGGGTGGGATCAGGTTGCTACATCGGCGGCTAATATGACTTATCAAATGTTGAGTAAGTATGATAATAGATTTTCATACACGGCAGGAACCACCACAATAATAGTAAATAATAAATTCAATATTTCTGTAGCGGCATATGGTAGAAGTCAACGATTTTATGTGAATTTAAGTATATCTGCTGTAGATAACCCATCTACGGTGTTATCTACTGGTGCATATTTATACACCACATGGAACCATCGTTCCGGGGGCTGGAATGTAACACTTTATCGTACTGATGATACTTATTATTTATCTATACGCCCAGTAGACGGTACTGGAGAAAACGGGCAACTTGGTGGTGTCATTTATTGGCACATAGATTCTCAAGGTCATGACTACTTCGGTATGCTTGGGAATACTGATAAAACATCTACACTTTATACTTCATGGAGTATAGAATCTATGAATATTTTATGTGTGGATAACGGCATAACTAATTATCAGGTAAAGAAACTTGCAAATTATAAATTAAACAATTTTGATCTATTTTTTGCTCCTATGAGTATATTAGTTTCAAGTACAGGAGATTTCTCTAAATTAGATTCTTTCTGTAGTTGTTCTAATGTAACTTACAGAAATACAATATCCACTAATAATAAGAATTATTATGCCGTAGGAACTAATACACTTATAGAATTACCTGAAGAAGAATCGTAGAGGTAGTGTTGTATGGCTAAAATAGTTAAAAATAATATTGATTATACTTCCACCCCAAGTTCAGCAAGTATGTTGCCCTATGATAATTTTAATAGTGGGTTAGACGCTACCAATGTTCAGGAAGCTATTGATGAGATTGCCGAAAGTGGCGGTGGTGGCGGTGCAACTTCCTTAAACCAGTTGTCTGATGTAGAACTTACGGATCAGGCTGTCGGGCAGGTATTAAAATACAACGGTTATAAATGGGCTAATGCAAATGAAAGCGGTGGATCATCTTCATTTGCTGATCTTACTGATGTTAGTTTAAATAATGTTCAAAATGGGCAAGTACCTAAATACAATTCAACGACACAGAAATGGGAAAATGCTAATGAAAGCGGCGGAGATTTAAGTAATTACTATACTAAATCTGAAACTGATAATCTTTTAGATGATAAGGCAGATGTTTCCGATCTGCCTGATATGACTGATTATTATGATAAATCTGAAACTGATACATTACTTGCAGGGAAAGCTGATACTTCGGATGTCCCCCAAAATCTTCAAGATTTAGATAATGTTACTATATCTTCCGCTACTACTGGTCAGGTATTGCAATATAATTCAGGTACTTGGGTTAATGCTGATGCTGGCTCTGCTAATATTTGGGAAGGCACACAAGCACAATATGACGCTATTCCGGTAAAAGATAATGATACTGTTTATTACATTACCGATGGCGCTACTATCGCTTGTACCGCAGAAGAAGTTGTTTATGACAATACTATAAGCGGTTTATCTGCAACTGATGTTCAAAGTGCGATAGATGAAATCTCTACAAGCGGAGGTGCTTCTTCGTTATCTGACCTCAATGATGTGTCAATAGATGCTCAAACTCTTGTCGGTGGTCAAACACTTACATATGATACAAATACAGGCAAGTGGGTGAATGGAGCATCATCTGTTGTTGCAGATTTAGAAGATTTATCTGATGTAAATATTTCAAGTTTAGTTACGGGGCAGATTTTAAAATATAATGGTTCTAATTGGGTAAATGGTGCAGACGCAGGTTCCCCTATTGTTACGGTTTATAACAGCACTGCAACTTCTAATGTTCAGTCAGATTCAGCAACCCCAGCGAGGGTTACAAAAGTAGATTTTGGTACTGCGGTATTATGGCAGATAAAACTCACCGGAGTTCATCCAACATCTCAATTTTCAAGCACAGATTATGCACCTATGTATATATTTCCATCAGGGGTGTTAGATGATATTGATGGTGCTATGTTTTTAGCTTGGGGTAAGGTGTCGAATAATGCTTTTGATTTCGGGCGGTTTGTAATTACGGCGGCTACCAATTCGTTAGACCTATTTTGGGGTTGCACCAAAGTAGGTTCGGAACTTGCATGGTTTACAGGAGATATGACTATATTCCTCCCTGTAAATAACTCAAACTAATTAGAGGTGAAATTATAAGATGGCAAAAGTAATAAAGCACAACATAACTTATAATTCTGCTCCAAGTACAGCGACTTTACTTCCTTATGATAATAGGGATAGTGGACTATCAGCGACTACTGTTAAATCGGCTATTGACGAACTTAAATCTGATGTTGATACCAAAGCAGATAGTGCAGATGTTCCACAAGATTTAGCTGATTTAGATGATGTTACTATTTCATCAGTAACCAGTGATCAGATTCTTAAATACAATGGATCAAATTGGGTTAATGCAAATGAAAGCGGAGGTTCAACTGTATCTGTAACACAAATACAGAGTACAGGAACTAAAATCGCAATAATAAGCGTAGATAGCGTAGATACTGATTTGTATGCTCCTAATGGCGGAGGTAACGGTGGTCATACTATTGTAGATGACGCAGGTACAGACCTTACTCAAAGAACTAATCTTCAATTCAAAGGCGCATATTCAGAAGATAATTCTACTGATGATACAACGGAAGTAAATGTAGTCAGAGAAATGACAAAAGCAGAATTTGACACATTATCTGACGCTGAAAAAGTAGGTTTTATCAATATCACTGATATAACGAACAGTAGGGATGATAGATTTCAGCCAGTTGTATATTCATTTGATGAGCGAGAGATTGGCGTATATGCAGACGGGAAACCATTATACCAAAAAACACTAAAGGCGGAGAATGTAACTATATCAGATTCAACAGGTTATCCATTTGACATTACAAGTTTAAATGTGGATAGCTTCATTGAAATGCCCAGTGGGTATATAAGACTAACGAATGATGTAAGAAGTTTACCATTTGGACTTGTTGGTACTTATTCTTGCGGAGTAGATGCCAATCCAACCACAGTAACGGTAACTCGAAGAAATGGTACTGGTAATTTACCCGTTGTAGAAGTATCAGTAACTATCCGCTACACCAAAACCACCGATACAGCAGGTTCAGGTCAATGGACACCGCAGGGAGTACCAGCACACCACTATTCAGAAGATGAACAGATAGTTGGAACTTGGATAGACGGAAGTACCTTGTATGAAAAAACTTTTTTCTTATCACAGAGGACACCTATAACAAATGACTATACAACATACATCATTGATGATACTACAATATATGATATTGATAATATTATCAGTTGCGAGATTTTTGATAGTAATTCTGATAGTGCCCCATTGACAAAACTTGCAAATCTTGAAAGAGCGGTAGATGTATTTATATCGAACAATAAGTTAATCGCTTTTTATAATGCAAATAATACTTACAAAATGACTGGGTTCATACTTCGTTACACTAAAACATCATAAAGGAATTAGACTATGGCTTTGTATTTGAACGGAAAGAAATTACTTAACAGCCTTGTTATTGACGGAGAGATTATCAAACCACTCCCCGAAGTATTATTTGCCCAAAGTGCCAATAGAAATGCCCTTCGGACATTTTCATATACCTTCACCGAAAGCGGTACTTTTCAGTATTATGTATTTATATATTCAGGAAGTATGCCTACAAGTGCATACTTGTCTATTACACTAAATAGCACCACATTAACTCCGATACAATCTACCTACTTTTTCTATGGCGAAGTATCCGCAAATGCAAATGATGTGCTGACACTTAATACCTTAACCACTGACAATAATACTGGGATACAGTTTTTTGTATTCAAAAATGCAGATATAACTAATTTCAGACTTGTAGGTGCGGCAGGTAATGATAATACGACATTTGTTATAGATGTCACAGATTCTCCTTATTTACAATCCTATCATTATGGATATTACAATGGTAATAACAGTTTTCATTACCAAGTAGTTAAATGTGCCGTTGTTGCTGATACTGATACAAATAATAAAAATATAAGTATTGCAACCCCTAACAGTAGCACATATTGGTATGGTGGTACATGGGTTATAGTGCTATAAACCTTTTATTTATTATAAATAACTTCTACTTAATGAGAGGGTAAATTATGGCTACTCCTGACATAGACAATATGCAAATGGCTAACGGTATAGAGTATAACGCTCGGAACAAAACATTCCGTATTGTACCCATTTTACCAGCAACCGCCGAAGATATTGAAAAAGACGAAGAAGGTATTACTACACCAAATCTTCACCGTAGAATAGATGAGGATCTGACGGTATTAGAACCGGAGCAATTACAGAAAGATACCCACTCTATATTTATGGGTGGTGTCAGCTCATATCGTGGCATAGTCCATTATTATTACAGTAATGATGATACTGTTCAGGATATTACAGATCAGTATGCCAGTGATGGTGTTCAGACAATATACAATTTGAGATCTTTTGTTACGGAGCTTATAAGCGTAACTGTAAATGGGGTAGCACTGGATCCTTCTAAATATAAGCTGGATAAGGCTCAAAGTACATTAACTTTCGTGCAAGCCCCTGCTAAAAATAGACCAGTAGTTATATCATATAGAATCATATCGGAAACTCCGTGATATAACCTTTTATAAAATCAGATTATTATTTTAAGGGAGATATTCTTATGGCTAAAAGGAGATTCACAAAATATCCAAGTAACTATATCAAGGCTAATATTATAGCAGATAAAGGATATATAGGGTGGAAATCTCCTGATACTTTGGAAGATGGCACTACTGTGTGGTACAAAGATGTTCCGGGTGTAGATTGTAGATTTTACATAAAAGAAGAATTTAGTAGATCTGGTGTAGAATCACCGCTTAAACGAAATTATGTAATCAAATATTGGTTTTACAATAATGATGATAAGCCTATTGCGATGTGTGATGCCTATGATTTAGACGAAGCCATAGCAATCGCAGAAAGTGAAATTGAACAATATAGTGCTATATACGGCAAATAATCTTTTATGATGGAGAACAAATAATATGGCTAAAAGGAGATTCACAAAATATCCGAGTAATTATGTAGGGGCAAGTTCAGGATTTTGCAAATCCGCACATTGGGAAGCCATAGCAGAATTTTCTGATGGCACTGAATTACGGTTTACTCGCCCCGTTACTGTAAGTGGCTGGCAAGCAGAAGATGATCAGCAATATGCTATTGAGCAAGATTTACTTCGCAAAGCCGAAAATACAGGAAAAGAAGTAGTATTCTACACAGTAAATTTTGTGTGTGATGATTAAAAGTATGACGAACAACACTAACCCATTAGACATAATAAAAAGATTAGATGTAAGGCAGAATGTAACTATTCGCATTATTGATGAACCTACTGGTGAGGTAGTTCAGGAACATTCAGGTCATAATGCGGCTACTAACTCCCTGCTTACTGGGATAGCACATTACCTTGTAGGTGATGGTGTTCTTAATCAGGGATCCGATACTTTATCTATGTGGATTCCCCAATATATCTCGTTGGGTACTATGGGTTTGACTTCGCAGGAATCAGAGGAAATCCTTGTAGATACAGATACATATATTGTACCCAAGGCATTAGGTTATACCCCAGTTGCCCCTGATGACGCTACGGAAGAAGAAAAGACTTTAAATGTAGAATTAAGATTTTCTGAATATGTAAATCAAATGCCCGGCTTTGGCGCAGATGGTTATGACGATAATTCTAATAACAACCGTGACTGGTTTGGTTTGGGTTATCCCTATTCATTAAAACCCAGTGCCTTAAAGCAGAATTTTTACACTTGGGATGGATCTGCCGCAGACTTTGCATTATCTTCCACACCCTTATCCATAGTGTCAGTAACTTTATATCCTGATGGCGTGGTTAATCAAGATATGAATGATACCAGTGTTCCTCGAATAGTTTTATCAGGCTATACAGTTACTAACAACATTATTCATCTTCCTGCTTATACTCCGTCAATTCCAGCAAATAGCAGAATTGCCGTTATCTACACTTATGATAGTGCAGACGCAGTAAACTGTGAGCTAATCCAAGCCAAGATCAATGACTTTAATGTTATTGTTCCTGAAACACTTCGTACCTCGATTACTTACAGAGATATGATTAACGAGATCCAAAGCGAAGTTCCTAATACTTTAGATGTCGTTTATAGCACTATGATCTCTACTGGTGCGTTAAGCAAGTATAGGGGCGATAGGGATTATATCTACATCACTGAAGCTGGCTTATGGTCTAAACCGGGATATACCGATAGTGGGGATAACGGTCTGCTCGCTGGTTATAGAATAACTCCTTCGGATTTTGAGGTTTCTGAAATTGGTGCAGAAGCAATCTTTACTGGAGATGGCACCACTACAACATTTACTTTTGTTAAGAGGGCATTGTCCATATCTTCTGTTACGATAGACGGTATAGTTGTTGTTGACTACTCATTAAATAAACAGACTAATCAAATTATATTTGCCGATGCACCTGCAAGCGGTTCTTCCATATTTGTTGTATATAAGACAACGGATTCTTGGATGGATATGTCTGATGAGGATAACCGCCATGAACTTCAACGGAGTATTCTTCGTGTGGGTGTAAATCAAGTAGTTCAAGTTGTATGGAAATTACAGTTAGGCGGTCTTGAACAACTTAATGGATTAAGAGCATTATATCCATCACAATATCCTGTCGAAGTATGGGAGATTGTGTGAACCTTTTATATTATAGATATTATAAGGAGAACGCCCTATGAAAATTTTAAAGCGATATATTAGCGCCGCTATTGCAACCGATCAGGCTTACTATGACGATGTTAAGAAGGGTGTCGCTTATAAAGTTTTTCGTGTGAAGAATGGCAAACTTTATCCACCTATGGTTGCAAATGCTGGCGGTAAAGACACACCTGTTGGTGTTTGGCTTGAAGCTGAAGAAGGTGAATTTGCTGGATTATCTAAAACTGGCAGACCACAAGTAAAACAAGCCAAGGGCGGTCAGACCTTATCATTTCGCCCCGGCTGGCATTTAGGGGATATTCCAAGAGCTAAACAGTTTGATCGTAAGAATAAGGCAACGGGTGAAGCCGAATTTCCCAAAGATTTTATTTGGGCAAAGTGCGAATATGTTATGAATATTGACTATCAGCCACAGTCTGATGAGCAGGGCTACATGAGAACTTCTGTTGATAAAGACGGTAATGTTATTACAAAGCGTTCTGATAAATACCAACATTCATTAGCAGGATTACCTTATCTTCCAAAAGATGGATATTATAAATATCGTACAAATCCAAATCCCGATACAGTACCTTGGGTAATTACAGGGGCTATGAAGGTATTAGAACTTCTTGGTGATGACGAAGTAAATGCAATTCTGCGTCAGAATGGTGTTGCTCCAATACATCGCCAAGGCGGAGATATGACAGTAGACGAAATTTTAAGGAGTAATTAAACATGAGAAGAAAATTTACTAAATATCCGCAAGGATATGTAAGGGCGGATTCAGTTGAAAATAGCTACATCGGGCATCGTGAAATATCTTCACAAGAATTTGATCAGTTAGTAGATGCCTACAAAGATTCAGATGCAGGGTGGTCACTTATAGTAGCAGAATTAAAAGGTACTTATGGGTTAGATATAGCTAAAAATGTAGCAGACTGTGTTTGCTATGAAAGAAGATGGTACTAATATGGGTAGAAAGTTTACACAATACCCTAACGGTAAGGAACTTATTACAGTCAACGATTATGGTAACACCTGTGCGTTATATCAGGAATCTTATGACTATGGTGGTGACACGGCATTATTTTTATATGATCTTACCAATGATGAAAACTGGGGCGATATAACCATCAATCTCCCCGGCTATAGTGGAATGTTCTTGCAGGACTTTATATCTGATGATCTTATAAAGGAGTTGAGTGGCGTATTTACTGTATTAGGCGAGTTCCCATATAATTACGGTACATACAAGATGATCGGTTTGAAGCCGGGTATGCTGAATAAAATTCCAACTTGGGATGAATTATGCGAGATGGTGCAATCTTGATATGAAACGATATATAAGAGCCTCAATTTATTACAACACTGAAAGTTTGCCAAGACAGGATTACAAGATTGTAAGCCACATGGAACAGACTGGCAGATGGACCAGTCAAAAGATGATGGAACAGGCTATGTACCCTTGGAAGAATGTTCAGCCTGATCGAGAGGTTGCATACTACGAACTTGAAGGTGCAGACGGTCAGATATATCGAGTTGATGGTAATACATTAAAAATGGCAATTATGCACCACTCAATTTTAGTCACCAATGCTCGAATTGAGGGTTATGAAATAAGATATAGTAGACAATAAAAGGGAGATGACTTACATGGATAACGAGATTTTGTTTACTACGGCATCATTATTAGACTTTCTTCAACAGATAGATGAACTGTCTGACAAGAACATTATTATCAATGAAGATGGTGGTGCTGTTACAATCACTATTGGGGAATCCACCTATGAAATCAGCAAAGCAGATGCCGAAGAAGTAGAAGTTGAATCGGAAGTAGTTGATGAAGTTTCTGAAATCAATGAAACCACTTTTGAAGAACTTGATGATGTTGAGTACACCGAACTTGATGAGGAAACCGTTGAAGGTGGCATTATCAGTGAAGCGCTTAAAACATTAGCCGTTGGTGGTATGGTACGACTTACCAGCAAACTTCTTGGGAAAGATGTTGCAGATACATTATTAAAATAAAGCATAAGGAGACAACTACTCAATAAGATCATTTTTAGATAGGTGAGCATATGAAAAGATATATTAGAGCAACAGAGATTCTTCCTAACAAGAAAATCCAAGTAGGTATGTTTTGGGATATTGACGGTCACGACTTTACAGTTATCAGCCGTAATGGTAATAAGTGCAAGATAACTGAAAGCTGGATCAGCGAGGATATGGGTAGGAGTAGAAAAGATACTCAAACTTATACTATTGAAACTGATGATCGAGGTACGGAGTACGCAACAAGAGGTGAGTATAGTACATTCTACTCCACCAGTGCGTTTAATTATCCCTATGATGATCACCAGTATTATGAAGATGACTTTGACGATGATTATGAAGATGATTACCCTTCTTCTACTCGTGGTGATTATGGTCCTTCAAACCCTTGGGATGCTCCGGGAATGAGTATAAGCGACTTCATTTAATAGGCGGTTTGTCTATGAAAAAATATATTGTATCGGCTACCGAACTTTATATTAAATCATCTAAATCCAGTCGCTCGATATACGCATCTACCAAGATGTCTGATATTCAGCCGATTGCTAAAAACTCTGCTGAATATAAGAGATTGTATGATGAAACATGGAAAGAATATAAAAGCATTTGCCCTGATTATATTTATGAGGATTTGTTTAATTTCTTTTACAATGGTAGGTGGAAGAATACTGATAATGGTATTCAATTCATTACAACTACATGGATGACACCCGAAGATAATTTATCAGAATACAACGAAGATATATTAAAACCAGTTCCACTTGAATATGTATATCGTGCGGTAAGCGTGGCAGAGTATGAGTACATATTAAAAACAGGTCAGATCAAGTCTAACTTATCTATGAATTTGGGAGATGAAGTTACACGAGGTTTAACTTGTTATCACAAGTCGTTCCCCGGCTGGTATCTTCCTGAAGATGGCGGCTATATACTGAAAGTAAAAGTTACGCCTGATATGTTCCTCGATGACAGAGATGAATATGTCAAAACTCCTTCCCCAGTAAGCATAAATAACATTGTGGAAGTCAATGGAATACCCGTATAGGGTGACGAGCAGTGGAGTTAAGCCTATAAATATATAATCACCTTATATAATAATATGATAGTTTATTGCAGGAGATTACATTATGAAAAGATACATCAAATTTGATACTGAATACGAAGCTGGCGGTGAAACCTTTGATGGCTATATGGGTGCGACTGGCTGGAAAGGCAAGAACCTTGATTTCCATAGAGATATTAAGGATATTGCTAAAATCATCAGAACCCAATTTAAGAAGAAGTTTCCGGGCTATAAGATTAGTGCAAGGATTTCAAGGTTTTCAGGTGGGCAATCTTTAGATGTTGTAGTCTGGATGCACACTTCTGATTTAATCTCCAAAAATGAGTTTGTTACTATGTATGTAGCAAATCCTTGGAAGTATGCTGGAAATCAACAAATGATGGGATATTATGACGAGAATGGTAAGTATCAGTGGACATATGATATAGATTCATTCTTTGATGGTATGAGTAAGGAAGATTTATCTCAATTCTTTGCTACTCAATACGATAAGATTATTGAGAAATATAGTGGTGGTAGTAATACCTATCCTACGATTAGTTATAGATCAGCCGAATTTGCTCCTATTCCGTTAGCCAATAGTGATCCGTTAGATTATCTTCGTGGTCTGATTGATTCCTTTAATTATGATAATAGCAATTCAATGGTAGATTATTTTGATGTTAATTTTTATGACAGTCTTGATTATAAATATGACTGACACCTTTAAGGAGATGGTTTGAATGGCAAAAAGAAAGATTAAGTCAACTACAACAACCCTTGGCACTGGCAACACAATTTTAGGTACATTTACTGGAAAATGCTGTGATGCCGCCGTTGTAAATAATAACGATATGAAACTTGACAGAGAACTGTTCGAGAAGTTGCTGGATTCTGATGAGTATAAGGATGCTATGGAGCATAGATATTACATTGGTTTCCTCGGACACCCTGAAGATCCAAATTGTCAGGATTTCAAAGACGGTTGTATTGTTATGACATCTATGGAAATCAAGGATAATGATGAGATCTACGGTACATTTGACTTGATTGATACTCCTGTTGGTAGGGTTGTTAAGTCCTTTATTGACGCTGGCGTACAGTTTGGTATTTCCATTCGTGGCGCTGGTGATGTTGATGCCCAAGGTAATGTTGATCCTGACACCTTTATTTTCAGAGGTTTCGATCTTGTAGCGTTCCCAGCATATAACGATGCCGTACCGGAGTTCCTTGAAATCGCCGCTACTTCTGATCCTAAATATAGAAAGATTAAGCAAGCTATTGATAACAACTTAAAGTATATTTCTTCTACAACCGCCATTGATGAGATTCAGGCAACGCTCAATCCTCATTCGGCAGAGTATAAGAAACTCGAAGCTCGTAAGCAGGATATTGGCACCCCTGATGATTTTTGTCCTGAATGTTCCGAGGAGGAAATGGAGACCATTACTGCAAAGAAACTTCGGGCTATGACAGATATGTATATTGAGGAATGTGAGAAGAGCAAAGAGTTAGAACGCACTTTGGCTTCTACTCAATTAGAACTTAAAAAGGTTACGGCTACATACGAGAGGAAGATTAAGAGTTTAAAGAGAATTACTGCAAGTCAGAATACCTTAATGCAGACAAGGCTTGAAAAGATTACAGCTTCTCGCAATAGTGCCGTAAAAGCCAATGCTCAACTTAAATCCGATTTACGCAAAGTGGAAGCAAGTCGTACCGCTTTGCAAGACAAAAATTCTGAAATTATTTCGGAATTAGAGAAGGTAAAAAACAATAACCTTATATATAGACAGAAGATTGAAAGTTCTTCAGCAGATATTAAAGATAGAGATGCCACGATCTCCGGATTGCGTAAGGAACTCGACAAAACCGTTGTTGCAAGTACAAACGCCAAGAGGGATGCATCAAACCGTGATGAAGAAGTGAAGCAACTCAACTCATTAGTATCATCTTCCAATAGGACTATCTCGGATCTTGAATCAAGGGTAGTCGCAAGTGAAGAAATGTTGTATCAATATCAGCAAGCATACGCTGACCTTTATGCAACGGCTGTGGGAACTTCTGTATCTGAATTGCCAGTAACGGCATCCACATCGGTAAGTGAATTGAAGAACCTTATTCAAGGCGCTACTAACACATCTAACATAAGCACAATGCCAAATTATGACATTGATGAAGATGACTTCTTGGGAACGCCTATTGATGTAGTTGACGGTTTGGATGATAACAATTTGGCAACACTATAAAACTTTATTAAACTATAGGAGAAATTAACTATGGCTATTAAAAAGACAACTCGTAGAGTTATGCCCTCTACACCTGCTCGCCGTGTTACTGCTTCTACTCGTATTCCTGCTCGTAGAGTAGGCTATTCTGCACCTCGTTCTATTAGTGCTGGTACAAGCATTACTTCAAGTGCAAGAGCAAGATCAGCTACACGCAGACCTTCAGGCATTTCCGCTTCTTCTGTTCGCCTTACACCTGAACAAAGAGTTTTCGCTAATCAGCTCATTAACAACACTCGTAAGATGAGTGCCATTATGGGTGCTACAAATACAAACAATATCATGGCAAAGCCGGAGTTCCTTGAACTTCTCCCTCTGTTCGTTCAGAAGTTGCTCGTTCTTGATGTTTACGGTTCAGTTGCTATGAAGTCCCGTCAGCAGATGATCCCTTATTTCAAGGTTGTTTCCGAGACAAATAAGGGTGAGACAAAGGCTGGTGATATTCTTAACTCACCCTTCGTAAACAGAGAAGGTCTTGATCCTAACTTTGGTGGCAGGGTTGTTAAGAATGAGGTAGTCGCTGTAACATCGGGAAGTAACACAGGTACAGCCGCTTATACACCTATCCTTCCGGGTTCTGTAACAATCGTTCTCAACGATACAAAGTATGTTGATGATGGCAACGGTGAGTTCTTTGATGCTTCTGGCTCCAAGCTCGCTAATGTTGAAATCAACTACGCTACTGGTGTTATTTCGGGTACTGGTGTTACCGCTAATATCGTTGCTACTTATGAGTATGACAACGAGACAGTAGGACCTGATGCCGCTGGCAACTATGGTGCAAAGATGGGTAAGATCTATCTCAAGCAGGATGAGATCAACATGATTGCAGAAGCTCACGAGCTTGCTTGCTACTGGTCTATTTATTCTGCATTTGCCGCTTCAACAGAGTGGGGAACAAACATCGGTGATATGGCAAAGGAAGCCGCTTTCTCTGAACTTACTGCTGAAATCAACACAGATTGCTTTGGTAAGCTCCGTGATGCCGCTACTTATAAGCCCCAGTTCAACTGGGATGCCGCACCTGTTCTCTCTGGTGCAGTAGTACCTTCTGATTACCTCAACATGTTTAAGTTAAAGTTAGGTCAGGCTTCTTCTTCGATCTATCAGCAGACAAGACTTGCAGTTGGTAACAGACTTATCGTTGGTACAACTGTTGCAGAGTATATCAAGATGCTCAACGGTTTCGTTGCTGATTCCGCAAGCGAGAATGTTGGACCTTATAAGCTCGGTAAGCTCGATCAGTTTGAGATTATCTGTGATCCTAACTATGACACAAATACTTGGGTTATGTGTGTTAAGAGTCAGGATATTAGGCGTAGTTCTGCCCTCTATGGTGAGTATATGCCTATGGTAAATACAGATGCTATCGGACTTGCCAATGCCTCTGTCCAGCAGGGCGTTGCTACGATGTACGGAACAAAGATTGTCAATCCCGCAACCATCGTATCTGGTAAGATCCTCGGCTCTTTCTAATTTAATTAGAGTTTCAGTTGCTATGACCTGACCAGTCACGGCAACTTTAAATCAAATCAGAATTTCACTTCTTTTATATATTGCACCCCTGACGAAAGTTGGGGGTGTTTTATTTTTGATTTATTTAACATTACGAAGTTATTTATAGTTGAGTATATGATTACTATACCATATTGCACAACTCTATTTTAAGTGTTATCCTATTATCAGGAAATTAGTGAGGTGATGGATATGTTTAAAGCAAAAGTATGTCCTATATGTAATGATACTTTTATACCTAAATGTTCACGGCAGAAATATTGTGGTAAGAAAGTTATTCGTAAGTGCGTGATTTGTGGTAAGGAGTATGAATCAGAATGTACTCCTACATATTCAAAGTGTTGTTCAAAAGAATGTACTGTTAAATATGCACATCAGCAATCGGTAGCCGCATATAGTAGTAGTTCGAAGGTATGTATATTGTGTGGGAAGTCTTTTATACCAAAGAATAATACCCAGCAGATTTGTGGAGATAGACATTTTAAGACTTGCGTTATATGTGGAAAGTCGTTTGAAATCTTTTGGAAGTCCGGGAGAAACATTGACGATATTGCTAAAACCTGTTCTCCTGAATGTAAAACAAAAGCATCGTTTAAAGACGGTAATCCCTTTCAAAGAGTAGAATGTAGAGAGAAAGCAAAGCAAACTTTGATAGAACACTATGGTGTAGATCACCCAATGCGGAGCGTTGAGATTAAGTCAAAGGTAGATGCTACTAATCAGGAACGCTATGGGGCAAAACGATTTGTTCAGACAGATGCCTATATTGGTAAAGCTATTGCTACTAATCGTGAAAAGTATGGTACAGATTGGGCAAGGCAGAATCCTGACATTCAGAAGAAGTCAGAAGATACTTTGTTTGAGCATTATGGAATAACAAACCCTATGCAATCTGATGATTTTAAATCTAAAATTAAGGAAACTTATAAAGAGCATACTGGGTATGATTCACCTATGCAGAACCCTGATGTAGTCCAGCAAATTAAAGATACTAATTTATCTCGATATGGTGCTGAATATGCTATGCAGAATCCTACTATTCGTGCAAAAGCTGAAAATACTATGCAGGAACGATACGGGGTATCTAATGCTTTACAATCTGATGAGATTAAAGCAAAGTGGCGTGATACTAATATTGAACGCTATGGCTACGACAACCCGGCTAAATCTCCAGTTGTTCAAGCGAAGATTGCAGATACTATGATGAAAAGGCATGGGGTATCACACTATAACGAAACTTGGGATTATAGAGAATCTGTTATGACAGATCCAAGCAAGATAAATGATTGGAGAGAATTTTTAGATAATCCTGAAGCCTACATCAATAATCATTTTGATCATAAACCAAATTACAGAGAATTAGAAAAAGCACTTGGGGTAAATGATTCTTCTATACATTCACATTTAGTCCGTCAGGGTAAGTCTGATTTAGTGCAATATACTATGTCGTATTTGGAATATGAATTGATTGATGTACTTAAAAGTATTAAGCCTGACATACAAATAGATAGACACAATCGTAGTATTATTAGTCCTTATGAGATTGATGTCTATTTACCGGAATATAAAATAGGTATTGAAATGAACCCTACATCTACGCATAACTCCTCTTTTGGAGCGTATAACAATATGCCTACTCCGCCCAGCTATCATAAGATGAAAACTAATATGTGTGAAGAAAAGGGTGTATTCCTATTTCATATATTCGGGTATGAGTGGTCGCATAAGAAACCCATCATTATATCTATGTTAAGAAATCTGCTCGGTTGTAATATTGATAAGATTTATGCAAGACAGTGTGAGATCAGAGAAGTTCCAAGTAAGATTGCTTTTGAATTTTTACAGAATAATCATAGGCAGAGTGGTGTTCATTCCAAGATTAGATATGGATTATATTATCAGGATGAGCTGGTATCACTTATGACTTTCGGAAAAATTCGTAATACTATGGGTTTAGGTACTGAAGATTTATCCGATTGCTGGGAGCTTGTAAGGTTTTGTAATAAACTGAATACATCAGTTATTGGTGGTGCTTCAAGATTGTTTAAGCATTTTATCAAAGAGTACAATCCTAATCGAATCCGTTCCTTTTCTGACAGATCTCATACAAGGGGTACTATGTATGCTACATTGGGGTTTACTGAAATCAGCAGGAGTTCTGAAAGTTATGTATGGGTAAATCTTGATGATAATAAAGCCTATAACAGAGTAAATGCCCAAAAGCATAATCTTAAAAGGTTCTTCCATGATGATACTATTGATCTTACTAAAACCGAGCGAGAAATCATGGAAGCTCACGGATATGCACAGGTCTATGACTCCGGTACGATTACTTGGGAATGGCGAAAATCGTTAATATAATATATAACCTTTTATAGATATGAATTTATTTTTATAGTAAATACTTATATTAAGGAGAAATCTATATGACACGAAAGTTTAGGGTAGATGCCAGTAAAAAGGTTATGGGCGCTCACAGACTTGATCAGATTAAAGCGGCAAAAGGTGAGGACATTGAGGATCCTCGTATTGATGAGCTATCAGATCTACAAGACCGTGTAGAAGAAGATTTCAGTTATATCTTGGCTGGTGTTGAAAGATTAGGTCGTGAAGGTATGTATGATGATGCGTTAGACCTTCTGAACAAACTGTCTGATACATTTAATTCTGCTATCGGCGTTATCGGTGGCGAATTTGAAGATGACAGAGATATTACTGATAATATTTAATTTGGAGGGTAGCCTATGACTAAATTATCCGAAGTAATCAATTCTTCACAAGAGGATTTTGATACTTATGACACCGTTTATGATGTAACAATCACAGTTTGTTATGATCCGTATGACAAGGATTACTTTGACAAGTTCTGCAACGGAATTATTAAATATGTTGATGTCGCAAGATTCGGTAGAGATACCCTTACCTGTAATTGGACTGATTTCATTGAAAGAAACATGGATGTATTCAAAGACTTCACCGCTAAATACTGGGGAGAACAGTACGAAGATGACGATGATGAATTTGTATACCAGTGGTTGATGGAGCTTGATGGTTTCCTTGCTGGCAACACCAGTGAGAGTATTTATAGAGATTTTGTAACAAAATATATGCCGAGGTTAAGGTAATGAAAAAGTACATTAGATCTGATAGTTTATACACTAATCCTTATTTTGGCAAAGAATGGGGACAACAGAGACACAAGATTTATATTGACGGAGAATATCAGACCTTCAGTAAGTATTATCGTAACGAAGGCAATTATCGCATAGATATTATTCCTAAATATGATGAAAAATCAGATGTGCTGGTTTGGGAAGTAACATATTTTCCGCTTACTGGTGATTTGAAGTTTCCGGAACTCACTGAATCCTTTGAAACATTCTATGATGCTATGGATTATGTAGATAGTGGTGAAATGGCTGAAATGTATGGACTGGCATAATTTAGTTAAAGGAGAATAATTATGGGTGCTTGGGGTTATAAAGTTTTACAGAATGATTATGCTTGCGATCAGCTATCCCGATACCTGACCACCGATCCGCTCCGTAATTTTGTCTTGTCTTTATTTGATGATGGTGATGAATTTGACATTATGTTAGGCGTTGCTATCGTAGATGCTTCAATCAACGGTGTAGATCAGGAACTTTTAGGGGGCTGGGGAGATTATCAGAAAGAGGGCGAAGAATTTTTCAAAAATCTCTCATCTGAACCACTCACCGATTTAGTTCCGGATGCTATCAGGGAATTAAAAAGATGTATTCAGTATGGTACAGACGATTGGAACGATGATATATCAGATAATCGTATGAATTTGTACTATACTTATTTAGATAGGCTTACAGGAGTTTGATGTAATAAAACTTTATCAGGGAGTTCATTTATGACAAGAAGATTTACTAAATATCCTTCAAATTATATACAGGCTACATATACTGTAAAGAATTTTAGGACAAAGAAGGCACTGAAAGAAGCCGTTGCGAATGGTGAAGAAGTTGAGATATATGAACCCGGCTTTGGTGAACCAATAACTGATGGTGTTGTTTATCTTGAAGGTCCTCACTATCCTGAACCGCATAGATGGTATGCACAAGCATTAGTCAAGAATGGGCTTGTTGTTAAAGTAAAATAACCTGTAAGCACATTTGGCAAATAGACCTACTATAAGGAGAATTTATTTATGGGTAACTGGAGATATACTCTTAAATTTGGTAGAGCATTACGAGATGCTATTGATTCCGAGGATCCTGATCGTGTAATTGATGCTTTGGTTGCTTGTTTTACAGAGATCAATAAGGCTATGCCGACATATTTTGATTCTGATGATTTACAGGAAACTTTAACAGAGTTAGCAGATTATCGTGATTCTTTATATAACTATGATGAATATGATATGACTTATGAAGAAGCCGTTGATAATGTTGATTATATGTTAGAGAGACTTTACGATATTTGTGATGATCTCCGGATCTGGGTAGAAATTTAAATAAGTAGCTTATTATGAAGTTAATGCACACTACAACAACTACTCTAAATGCAAAAGAGTTTAATAAGGTATCAGACGATATTGCTGATGCCTTATATGCGTTAAATCCCGACATTCGAGAATTATATGATATTCATATCAATTACATAGATTCTGCTTGGGTATTAGACTTTGTGCCGTTAATCAAAGGTATTCCAACAATAAAGATTAACACGCAGACTGATAATACTTCTGACGGTTCCGAGGTTTTGAGGGTGATCCCGATAAATCTGACAGATCTTCCAAGCAAGCTGAAACTTACTGATGATGATAATTCATATAATTTGTGCATGAACTATGTTGAGATATTTGAGTTCATTTTAAGTCTTTACGACTTTGAGTATAAATTGTGATTCTGTTGATTTTAGGCTTAAAATAAATTAACCTTATATATATACAGAAGTGAAATTTGACTTTTCCGACTGGTCATCGGAGAAAAACAAATTTATTTTAGGAGGCAATTAAAGTTATGGCTACGATCACCATTACTTACACAGCTCCCACACAGTTTGCAAACGATAGTGCAACACAGCAGATTTTCGGCGTATGGAATCCTGCTAATACGGCTTCTGATAACATTAAGTTTGAGGGAACCTATTATGACACTAATGTTTGGGACAATGGCGAGTTCCATTATGCTACAACGCTCCAGCAGTTCTTTAACGCACAGGTCGCTCACCCCGGTCTTATTGCCGCACTTCGTCAGGCTATGAAGTCAGGTTCTTACGATTGGGTTACAACCGATGACGAGGTTCTTTACGCTGATGAGCTTAATTCTGCACTCAAAGAGCAGGGTTTCGAACTTGTTACTGGTGGAAGCTCCGGTCAGTAATATTTAATTTTAGGTAGGCGAGTTCGTTTATGGATATGCAAGAGGTTGTTCAGGAAGTCAGCTTCAGGCTTGGAATACCTTCAAATGAGAATGTTGAAGATTTACAAGTTGAACAAGCCGTATTGATTGCGTTCCGTGAATTGAAAAGGTACATGAAAACCCCAGTAGATAAGACAGTACCTTATCAGAGAAGATTAGATCTTGTTAAGTTAGGTATTAGCACCAAAAAGGTTCTTAATGTCCAAGCCGCCTATCCTCGAATTGGACTTACAATGAGTTCAATCGACAGCGGAAATGTCTTTCAGGTAGCGGCGGCGGTCAATACCTATTCAGCAATCGGTCAGACTTCATCACTGAATATTGATCCGATAATGACTGAAATGGCTATGGCACAAGTCCGTAATACACTTGCAACAGATTTCCAATGGAGATTTGATATAGATAACCAAGTTATCTATTGCGCTCATAGAGATCCAATGCCGACACAAGTAACAATCACTTACACTCCTGATTATAAAGATGTAAGTGAGATCCAAAATGATACTTGGATAGATTACTTATTGCGATTATCAGAAGCCCACATGAAAAAGGCTTTAGGTAGGTCAAGAAGTAAATATACCGTTGAGGGTTCCAATGTATCACTTGATGGCGATATACTTTTGCAGGAAGCCAATACAGAGTTAGAGGCTATTCGTACAGAGTTAGAAGCCAAAAAACCAAAATTAGTAGTTCTTAATTAAGAAGGAGACACAAACATGAAGTACACAAAGACAATCAGAGCAAGCAGAAATGTTCGCCCTTCTCGTTCTGTTCGTGCATCTCGTGAAGCTCTTCGCAGAAGATCAGTCAAGGCTGATGATGAAATCGAAGATATTGCAATCGAAGATATTCCTACTGATGACACTCCGGCTGATGGTGCTGGTGATGTTACTGTGGATGATGCCGCTACCGAACTCCTTTTCGAAGCAGAAGATGTTGCGGAACTCGTATCAGAGGTTGCAGGATTACCCGTTGATGTTGCCGTTGATGAAGATCAGGTAACATTCACCGTAGGTGATGATGAGTACACAGTTACACCCGAAGGTGATGAGGAAGTTGTAGAGCAGTCAAGAAGAATGAGAAAGTCTGCTCGTTCCGTAAGAGCTGGTAGAAGAATTTCTGCTCGCAGACCTATGGCTCGTAGAGTAGCCGCTTCTCGTAGATTAGCCGCTACACGCAGACCTGCCCCTGCTCGTAGAGTTTCTGCTACTCGCAGAGTATCTGCTACTCGCAGAACTCAAAAGTAATTTAATATTACTTTAATTTAGAGTATTCAAAACAACCCTACAGGTAGATTTATAACCAATACCTGTAGGGTTTTATTTTAATTTTAGAGGTAGTTTGAATGGCAGATTCGGGTTTTTCTTTGAAAAAACTTTTTAGCTGGCTTGACGGATTTCTTAAATCTATGTCATCTCCGATGTCAGGCTGGGATATGGCTGATGTTAAAGTTAAGCAAGAGGGTGATAACTTTTCTTCTTATTTTTCGTTTGTAAATGATACCCCAGTAAAAGACACTCGTACTGGTGAACAGATCACTAACTTCAAAGGCGATAAAATAGAACTTGCCGTATTACTTAAAGCTATAAATGCCCAAACTGTGCTATCACCTATTATGTCCGGATTGAATAATATGAGTGTTGATAGCGGTGATATAAAGGAAAATAAGGCACTTTTAGATGTCTTATTTGGTACAGAAACAGAATCTAACAATAATCAGTCTACTGAAGAACAATCCGATGATAATCAACATTCAGAAGAACAGCCTACTGATGAACAGGCTAATGGGGAACAAACAAGTGAGGATCAGACAAACCTCGATTCTACTAATAGTTCCATAGGCATTTCAGGTGGCTTGCAAAGTATTTTTGCAACCGATTTTACAAGAGGAGATTCCGCAAAGAAGAATGGTACTGGCTTATTAGGTGTGGATCTTGAAAAAGTAGATGATCTTGGTGATATACCTGATGAGGGCGGTATGTATAATGGTCAGATGTGGTCTTGGGCAAAGATAGCATTTAATTATTTACATTACGCTATTGAATGTCAAGTTCCCGGAAAAAATTATGGTGCTATCGAGAATGTCACATTAAATGACTGTTCGGCACTTATTTCAGAATATTTAGTACATGAAGATTGTGTTGCAGATGCCAGCGAAGTAAAAGTCAATTCTGCAACATTAGTGTTACCGATTTTATGTCGTATGCAAGCTATGCTGGCTGAATATTTTGAAAATGCTTATAAGAATAATCCGGGTATTCAAGAAGTTCAGGAAACTGATACATCTGAACAAGATGCCGCAGAAGCACAAGCGAAGGCTGACGCAGAAAAGGCGCAACAGGAAGAATCAGAAAGGCAACAACAACAAATGAACGATCAGTTTTTCAGTAATGTAGATAATCAAAATCAACCTTATAGACCGGGTGCAAGTTCATCACAAGCACAACAATATTTTCCTACGGCATCCAAGCACATTGGTATTAAATTAAAGAAGATTCAGGGTTCTATTGACCTGTTGGCACTCCAATCCAATTACAGCCCAACAGAAACATTAGATGATTTGGAAGATGTCATTTATCAAGATGAGTTCATTGATAATCTTACTGAAAACCCTCAATCGTTTAATATTAGTGTAGACGATGATGGTTATGATATTGAACAGTGTGAGGACTGTGAGACAGATCCTTGCAGTAGTTTAAATTCTGTAATGAATACAGCAATCGTTATGTATCGTAATCTTTACATTCTTCACTGGATGGCAAAGGGCAACGATATGATGAAGTTACACTTGCTTACCGAAGATTTGTATAGCGAGTTGATTCAAGAGATCGACACGCTGGGTGAACTTTTGGTAGAGAAGTGTGGAACTGTTCAGAATTTAGATTTTGAATGGACACCTATTGCGGTCAGGAACTATGAGTTCCAAGAATCGTTAGTAATATTAAAGGACTTTATTCAGAATTATATTGATACTATTGATTACGCATATCCTAATCAGACTTCTGATGTTCAGAGTACATTAGACGAATGGTTAAGGTATTGGAATAAACAAATGAACTATTTTATTAAAAATCAGGAGATGTAATATTATGGATCATCAGGAGTTATTTGACTATATATTGGATAATCTTCAGTATCGTTTAACACAGGCTGAAACTAATCAGGGGCGTAAATGGTGCTATCAACTTGGGGATTATTCCGGTAGAGACTTTTATAAAGATATTCCTATTGAGTATTTAGAAGATACTCGTATTGAATCATTAGAAGATGAAGTTTTTTCCGATTTTGAGTATGAATATGATGACGCTGATTGGGATGAATTTCACGAAGTTTTTGAAGAAGTATTCTCATATTTGGTGGATGAGAATATAGGTTGATTATGAGTATAACTACTTTATCCAGTTATAGGGTTAATTTAGGCAAATCGAGTGCGGATCCATGTTTGAAATAATTATTGATATTTTATTGAAATCAGGAGATATAAGATTATGACACTTAAAAGATTTCTCGGCACTATTGATATTAGTTATGAGAAAGTCCCAGAGGGTTATGAACTCTTTGATAATCAGGGTACTTATGAGTTGGAAAATGATGATGACGAAGAATATTGGGACACTTCAATATATCGTGATATTCCGTCAGTAGTTGATCGTGTGTCCGGTATTTATTATGATTGGATCATGGAAGATCTTGAATACGAGTTCGGTTGTGAAGAAGAATTTGATGGAGATTTTGAATCTATGCTGGATTGGATTGAGGATAACAAAGATGAAATTTATCCCGAAGATTACGCATGGTTTACCCAAGCTATTAAATGTATTCTTAATCCCAGCTTGGTAACAGAATGATTTAATATGAGTTTGCTTTATAATCCTACATACGAAGAATTATCTCAATCTCTCGGTCCTTATGTTGCTACCATACAGATAGCACAAATGGCACGAGAGATTACTAATTCTTTGGGAAATAGGATTACAGATTCAGAAGCCATCTCGTATGCGGCTAAAGGTGAGTTGCCAAATCCAAAAGATTATCCCGATCATAGATTAGATCGGGTTAAAAATTATATTTCCTACATAGATGATATTGAGGTCAAATCTGCCATTGTATCTTCCTATGAACAATCCTTGCAGAAGAATAACCTTATATACTTTTATAAGAATGTTGATGACGAACCCCGTCAGGCAAGAATTAGAATTATAATGAATATATTGTGGGATAACAGACCACATAAAGAAATATAATATTTAAAGGAGATAATTATATGGCATATTTAGGTGCGTTAGACGAGGCTCGTGCGTTAGACGAATGTTATGGTGATCTTTTAGACAGTTTTGACTATTTTGAGGGTGCCTTATCCAATGTAGATTATGTATCTAAATCTCGTAATACCACGATTACAGATGCAAAGCGATTATCCCATAAAGTACAAGATTTAGGCGAACAACTTTTAGATTTATCTTCGGAAGTGCATGACATTGTATCTAATATGGAGAGAGCGGCATATCTGGCTACTACACAATTTGCAAATCAGCGTAGCACTAAACCCACACCTACGAATATCACAAAAGTGCAGAAGATATTAAAACTTAACTCACCTGAACTCGCTGAAACAGTTATCAATTACTATAATGACTATTACGCATAATATCTGTAAGGAGAGATAATTATATGGCTGATTTTAGAATTTATCTTACCAATCTTGGTAAATACAACGAGGGTGAACTTGTTGGTGAATGGGTTGATCTTCCAGTAGATGAAGATGAACTCCAAGAAGTCTTTAAGCGAATTGGCATTAGTGATAAACCTGATCCTGAAACTGGAAGTATTTACGAAGAATACTTCATTACTGATTATGAATCTGATATTCCGGGATTAACGGTTGATGAGTACGATAGCTTATCTCACTTAAACGAGATGGCAGAAGCTATTGCAGATTTAGATGATTATGATTTAGAGGTATTCAAAAATGCGGTTGAAGCTGGTTTCTTTGACGCTGACAATATTGAAAACTTTGATCCAAGCCGCTTTATTCTATACAGTGGTGTTTATACTCCGCAGGATTTAGGTTATGCGTTAGTAGAACAATATGGCGATGTTGAAGATGTTCCATCTGAACTGTTAGAGGAGTGCTTTGACTATGAAGGTTTCGGTAGAGATTGCCGTTTGGAGTGGGATCCTGCAAATTGGTTAGATGGTTACTCCGAAGAAGAACTGGAAGAAGAGTATGGCACAACTGATGTTGATGATGTTTCCATTTACGATTATTGCGGTGTCGGTGAAGGTGATGACAAGGGCGTTGGTGAATATTTCGTAGACAACATCTATGGCGATATTAGTGAGTTGAGTAAAGACACATTAACAACTTACTTTGACTATGAGGAATATGCTTACTATACAGTAATTAACGCTGGTGTTGGCGAATTTACCGAAGATGGTTTTATCGAAGATACTGAAAGATAATAAAAATATTAAATAAAGGAGAACCACTTATGCCTAAAAAGAAGATAACCGAAGAAACCCTCTCGGAAGTTACTGTTGATACAGTTGAATCTCCTGTTGTAGAGGAAACCCCCAAGGCAACTAAAAAGAGATCAGCAAAGAAAGAGGTAGAAGAATCCGTTGTAGAGCCTACCGTTGAGGAAATTCTTGCACCTACTGTTGAAGGTACACAAAAGGTAAAAGATTATTTTGAAAAACTCGATGCCGAGGCTACCGAGGCACCTATTGTACTTGAACAAGTAGAATTAGTAGAGGAAAAGCCAAAAAAGGCGAGGAAAGTAAAAGCTGAAAAGGTTGAGGATCTTGCTCCGGTAGAGAAAGCTGACGAAGTAGTATCAGATTTCCCTTACAAGGCAAAGATAGTGGCGTCAGTTATTCATTCAAGGAAAGGTCCCGGCATGGCATTTCATATCGCAAGAGATCTGTATAAGGGTACTGTTGTATCCGTTGCCGAGATTGATGGTAACTGGGGCAGGGTTGGTAAAGACCTTTGGGTAAATATCAGCTATATTGAAAAGATTTAATGATATAATTTAATAACCTTAAATATAAAAAGCCACCTGATTCATATAAGTTCAGGTGCTTTTTATTTGTAGCCGATAATCGTTAGAATATGTGTATAGTTTATATGCGAAAGTGAGGTGATGTAGGGTGTACCATTTTGGCGATATAACACAAATTAACGGCGCTAATGTTCCAGTAGTTGATATTATTACTGGTGGTTCACCTTGTTAGTCAGGATCTTTCAGTAGCAGGATTGCGAAAAGGTCTCGAAGGAGAACGCTCTGGTCTTTTTATGGAACAAATGCGTATAGTTAAGGAGATGCGTAATGAGTGCAGAAAACAACAATCAATCAATGGGGCAGTTTCAACTGTTTCAGGCATCAACCCCCGCTACCTCGTGTGGGAAAATGTCTGTGGAGCTTTCTCATCGGGAAGTCCAGCAGGAGCAGATTTTCAAGCAGTCCTTGAAGAAATCGTCAGAGTTGTCACCGACAAAGCCCCCTCTGTTCCTATCCCTGAAGATGGATGGTCTTATGCTGGGAACCTCGAAGGTATGGGGGATGACGGTACTCCCTTCAGCATTTGCTGGCGAACAGTCGATGCCCAATACTGGGGAAAGTCCGTCATCGACAACAGTGGCAGAGTGGTCAAGAGAGGTACACCCCAACGCCGTCGTAGAATCTCGCTTGTCGCAGATTTTGGAGGAAACACCGCACCCGAAATATTGTTTGAGCGCACAAGCGTGTCAAGGGATCCTGAACAGAGCAGAGAGGAGAGGCAAGCAACTTCCGGAACAACTGGAACAAGCATTGAGAAGTCAGGCAAATCAGATATAAATGATGAACCTATTTCTTTTTGCCACGATGTTCGTAGTTCACGATTTGGTACAAATGGTGTATCAGATCCATTAACTCAAAGTGATTATAAAGAACCGCCTGCGGTATATATAAATAATAATCCTACTGGATATGTGCTTGATACAACCAAAGAACCTATCCTTTTAGAAAGTAATCAAAATCATGCTACTGTTCAAACTGATGGCGTATCTACTGCTTTACCTGCATCAATGGGTGAGGGTGGTGGATATGTACCGATGGTAGTAGAAGAATCAACTTGTCCAGTAAAGCAAGAAGGTTGTGATGTATATAATCATGAAGTTACCGGAGAAGTTGCGGTTACTGTAACTCCTGATTGCGGTGGAACTAATACCATCGGTTCCAAAGTGTTGATGTATGACGATGTTATTACTTGTACTAAACAATTAACTACAACAAATAATAATGTTTCAAGTGCGTTAGAAGCTACTGATTATAAACAAGCACAAACCATTTGTTATGGTTTTGAACCCGGAGTTACACAACGCCTTGATCCTGAAAACAGATTTTCGGAAGAAATAGCACCGACATTACGAGCAAATGCTGGTGATAATCAGACTGCCGTAGTCTATGGTATATCCGCATTGGATTCTATGGGTATGAAATCATCTAACCCTCATAGTGGCATTTATAAAGCAGATACAAGCAGATCATTAGATCTTAATGGTGGTAATCCTGCTTGCAATCAAGGTGGTATGATGATCCTTGATGGATATAACATAGCAGAAAATGAAACAGTATCTCCTACGCTTACTTGCCAGAGAGTTGATACTAAAAATGTTCCGATTGTTATTGGA